>Ga0209045_1003415_pt1 | contig 10190 bp, 4 predicted proteins | sample SaaInlLV_10m_DNA_4_FD_184664 | JGI IMG/M metagenome (GOLD analysis project Ga0209045, IMG submission 184664) | Marine microbial communities from expanding oxygen minimum zones in the Saanich Inlet - Saanich Inlet SI072_LV_200m_DNA (SPAdes) (version 2) | ecosystem: Environmental > Aquatic > Marine...
GAGCAGCTCGCCCCGGCAAAGTATGCGGCACTTATCGACTTGGACGCGGGTGTCCAGTCTGTCTCGACTGCACTTACCGAGTCTGGGGCATTCAGAAGCGAGGTAAACTCTCGGCTGAAGTCACACGGGACGAAGTTGAAAAGGAACGAGGCCGAGAAATTCCTGCCAGCAGGTTTGCGGCAGGTGCTTTCCGCCAACGCGACGCGGACGTTAGGAACGTTGACCCAGCACGACGTCTACTGTGGACTGGCAGACCTTCTCGCGAAGGAAATGCACGGCAAACTCGCAGCCGGGGAGGTCCTGTGCGAGGAAACGAAGCTCTCATACCTCTGTCTCTGTCACTACCTCACGGTGTGGGAGCTGCTTCCCAAGCAGCTATTGGCATGCATCCGGCACCTCAGTGGTGTTCATACAATTGGGGCGCTGCTTCTCGGAATGTGCCAGTATTGCAGCGCCGAGGGAGCACAAGTCTACGAGGCCATTCCTGCAGCCAACAGACCCGTCACACCGATCACGGGTGCTCTTCAGCAACGCTCCTGCTTCCTGCAGTCCTTGGCCCACGAAGCGCCGCAGATCGCGGGTGGTCAAGGATTCCTGCACCGGATGGTGGACGACCTACAGGCCCCACTGCCGGCGGATTTAGTTCCCGCTGCGACGAATTACGATCTTAACAAACGGACCATAATAGCGGAAGCACGGGATCAAGCCTACCGTCAGTATGAGTACTATGCGCTCTTGTTCGGTGGCCTCGGGGCGCTTGAGTTCCTCTTGAGGAGCAGCTGCCCCGAGGATGTTGCGCGAAGTCGGGATGTGCTCAAAGTCGTGAGAAAAAACGACATCCTGACTGAAGAGCTCGCCGCCGGTCTCAATACCCTTTACGGGAAACGGGAATCGAATTTGAGGAACCGCGCACTGCACGGTGTTTACTTCGATATCGAAGCGCGACGAATGGAAATTGTCCTAGCGTCGGGACATCTCAACCACCTTGGCGTTCCTCAGTTGACCCTCTCGTGTTCTTCCTCCTGGCCAGAATACAATGCTCTTGCGGTTGTTGACTTGGCTGGCAGGTTTGGCGCCAGTTGCGTACTTGGGGACCTCGACACCGCTTGGGCTTCGGACTTCATGCTCGACGTTAGCGAAATCTCGTTCGCCAAGGGTCTTGCGTGCGACATTCTGGCGTCGGTACCGGCCCTCGCACAGTGGCACTGTCAGATTGGCGCTTTCTTGAAGCGCGTATGTCCTGCGCTCTGCACTCCGATGAAACTCGGATTGACGGGTTGGTCCGACCGGAACCACTCAATTGACCAGTTCCCCCGAATGCTTCTGCTGGCGCTCCTGCTGGAGCCTTGTATACGAATGACGCTGCAATTCCTCGGCGCTGATGTGCTGGAACAGCGCGACCAAGCCCTAGATGGGGGTGCGAAAGCCTTTGGCTTCCAGTACAAGATGCTGGATTCCGAGGGTCTGCTCGCAGCGCCAAACTTGGCCCTCTTGACCCAACACCTGCCCGAAGAACAGAGGCCCCTTGCTGAGCAAACGCTAGTGCTTGCTACGAAAACACGGGATGCTCTCGCGCACGGTGCCGTGATGAGTTTCAGTGACGATTTCCGGACAGCCCAAGGCCACTTGGTCGTGAAGAGCATCCAACTGCTTTCCAGTGCCGCTGCCGCCTCACCGAGATGGGAACGGACCCCTGGTTGGCCGCCGTAAGGTTGGTACGCGGCCCCGCGCAAAAGAAGGGACGGCATGTCTTCACGTTTCGGATGGGTCGATTTCGCAGAGGATGACCGGCAGCAGATGCTGAACATCCTGAAGTTGTTTGCCCTGCGCGACACGCGGGATGAGCTCGGAATCGGCACAGTCCGTGATGCGTTCGCCAACTACTTCTTCCCGGGTACGACAACGATCCAGACCAGGGCACGGTACTTCCTTATCGTCCCCTGGGTCTTCCAAGAGGCAACGAGGCGCGGCAGCTCCAAGAACTGGAGCGCGGCCAGACTGGCGGAAGAAGTGGATTCCCTCGAACGGGCGCTCATCGTCGCGTTCAAGCGGGGCGGAGAAACCGACGGTGTCGTTGGTGGTCGCGCCGGTCGGCAGGTTGAGCGCCTTCCCAGCAGCGTCTATTGGCCCGGTATGGGCACACTGAGCATTCGCCGATTCCCGGGCTCCCAATCAGACCTGACGCGCTGGCTGAGCCGTTCGTTCAGGCGAGGCGTGGATGGTGCTGACCTCCATGCGTCCGAAATGGACACGGAGGCGGAAGAACAGCCGAGTGTTGTGTGGCACGGCAGCCTCCCATCTGCCCCCAGTGGTTTGTTCAGTGAATGCACGTTGGCTCTCACGGCAACTGAGGCCGAATACCTGCGGGAGCGGATTCGCTTCAGTCACCCCCACAGCCTGTTTTCCATTTTCCTGGACACGGACAGCCATCCCTTCGACCAGGGCTATGTCTGGGAGCATGCGCTTATCCATGGGCTGGGCGGAGAGCTCCAACAGGCCGTCGAGGATGCGCGCCGCTTCAGCCTGCTCCTCCACGGTGCAGCATACCTGTACAACCTGATGCTGGCGGAGAAGTGGCGTGATCTGTTCGGGGAAGACACTGACGGGCGCGTGGCTGGATACGAGGACGACCTGTTGGAATGGTCGGACGAGATCAGTGGGGAGTGGACTGAGCTTCAGCTCTGGTGTGCGAGCCCCGAGCAGTTCTGGTCAAGTCCGGGGCTGCGGGAATGGCGGTCCATCCCCGCGACGCGCACCTTCATCAACCACTGGTTCTCCACGCTCTCTGGGTGCGGCTCCCCCATCGATATCGTGGACAAACCCGAGGCCCGCCCGTTGATCAGGGACCGGGAGTACTTCCTCAAGCATGCCAACCGCGCACGACTGCACAATACTGACGCTCTACGCCGGTGGTCAGGTGCAGCGGGAACAGGCCGTCTGGATTTTCGGTGGGGAACAGCCCGAACCATGGTGCGGGACATCTGGGACGGCATCAACGGCGGGGAGGGTTCATGATGCTCGACCCCGCCGCCAGGTTGATCTACCTCGACGAGCTGCGACCACCTGCAGGCTACCGCCTGGACCGAGCGGTGGTGACGACCTACTCCCTCGACCTGATGTCCCTGCTGATGGCGCCGCTGTCAATGGCGATGCTGGATGCCCGCAGGGATAGCGAAGGTCAACTCGATCCCATCGGGGCGCTCGAGGCACTTCGGCGGACAGCCGACCGCTTCGTGGTGTTCTGCCAGAAGGGGCGTATCTCGGTGCCGTCACAGCAACAGCTTCTCTATGGGTGTCTGGAACCTGCCGTCATCGAGACAACCGCGCCGAACGGAGGCGCGTTCCATCCGAAGACGTGGCTCCTTCGGTTTGCCCCGGACGACGAGGAGCAACCTGTCCGCTACCGATTCCTGTGTCTCTCGCGGAACCTGACATTCGATCGGTCGTGGGACACGGCGCTGACGCTCGACGGTGAACTGATCGACCGCAAGAACGCCTATGGCCGGAACCGCCCACTGAGCAACTTCATCAATGCGTTGACCGGAATGGCAACCGAGGCAGTGCCGTCAAAAGCACAGGAGCATGTGAATATCTTGGCAGACGAGGTGCTGCGGGTTCGCTTCTCGGTCCCCGACGACTTCCAGGACGACGAGCGCGGTGACCTGACGTTCCTGCCGCTGGGGATCGGCGGTCCCCAGCGCCCGATCCCCGAGTCGGCCAAACGCCTGCTGATCGTGTCGCCGTTCCTCTCTGATGGCTGGCTGCGAAGAGGCGTCCGCGAGAGATTCCCCTCGGAGACGACGCTGGTGTCGCGCGCCGATTCGCTGGACGCGCTCCGAGAGAACACATACCGAGAACTCCTGGACTCCGGTGCGAGGCTGTTTGCCATCACGGAGATGGCTGAAACGCCGGAAAGTGACGAGGAACACGGTGCAGAAGCGGTCCCTATGACCGAACGCGCCTCTGGCCTGCATGCGAAGCTGTATGCGGTTGAGCAGGGCTGGAGCGGGGTTCAACTGTGGACCGGATCAGCCAACGCTACCAATGCCGCGTTCTCCGGAAACAACGTCGAATTCATGGTTGGGCTCCGTTGGCCCCGCAAGCAGAAAGGCATTGAGGCTCTCCTGGGAGAACCCCAGCCGGAAGACACCGCCCGGCGCAACGGGGCCGCTACTCTCGCCGACCTTCTCGTTCCCTATGAGCGCGTCGTTCGGGAAGAGGACGCGGCGTCAGTGACACGCCGCCGTCTCGAACAAGATCTCGACACGGCGCGCACGAGCCTCTGCCAGGCGGATCTTCGGCTGACGGCTGTTCCGGAGGCAGATGGTTTCTGGCTCTTGCGGATGCCGTTGACCGGCGTTTTCCCCCTGCCCAAAACAACTGAAGCCCACTGCCTGCCTGTTTCGCTGAACGCCAACGAATCAAGGGAACTCTCGTCGTTACCGGTGACCCATGAACTGACCTTCTCGGCTGTGCCGACACATTGCCTGACACGCTTCATTGGGTTCCACCTCACGGCGGCGGCAGACGGAGAGACGATGGGGACAGCGTTCGTGTTGAAGCTCCCGGCCACAGGATTCCCCGAGGACCGTGACAGCCATGTGCTTCGGGCTATCGTCCAGAACCGTGAAGGCTTCCTGCGTATTCTGATGCTGATCCTGATGGACGAGGAAACGGGACCCGGCACGTTGGCCACCATGGGCGAACCGGGGTCCGGGACCACAGCGCAGTTCTTGGAGGCTCTTGGCATCCCCCTCTTCGAGGAGCTGGTTCGGGCATCCAGTCGGCACCCCGACAAGATTGCTCGAATTTCCGAACTGCTAGACGAACTGACGGACAACGGCAAGGCCCCGGAGATCGTGCCAGCCGACTTCCGGGAGCTGTGGCAGGTCTTCGCAGAACACGATGCCCTGCGGAAGGGAGGCGATGGGGATGGATAAACCCGATGTCAACCTTCTGCTTCGCCCTCTTAAGGCTTTCCAGCGGCGTACCGTCGACTATGTGTTCGAGCGACTGTACCGCGAGGGCGTGAAACGATTCTTGGTGGCGGACGAGGTCGGTCTCGGCAAGACACTCGTGGCCCGTGGAGTCATCGCGTTGGCCATCGAGGAGCTGTGGCCCAGGCTGGCCGAGCTCAAACGGATCAACATCGTCTACATCTGCTCGAACGGTGACATCGCCCGGCAGAATATCAACCGCCTGAACGTGTTCGACGGTGGAAGCGGCGACAGTAACCACCTTGCGTTTGCCACCCGCCTGACCATGCTGCCGCTCCACCTCGGCAAGCTGGACGAGAACCCGGTCAATTTCATCTCGTTCACACCGGGGACATCGTTCAACCTGCGTTCCAGCGGTGGGATTGGCGACGAGCGCGCAATGCTGTATCAGTTGCTGGCTGGACCGTGGGAACTCAACCGTGACAGGCATCGGCGCAGGATTGCCAAGCATATCTTCCGCCTGGGGGTCGAGCGGGGCAACTGGGCGGGTTATCTGGATCGGGCGTCACGCGTTATCGAGGAGCGAGGCGGCATCGACAAGGAGCTCATGGCTGCCTTCCTCGCAGAACTCGAGGGAAACGGTGGGGTCCGCCAGCATTTCGAGGAGCTCGTTGAGGCGGTTAGCGCCCGCCTGCCCATGCATGAGTCGCGCGTTCGATTCCTTGGTGATATACGGCGCTGTTTGGCGCGCGTCTGTGTCTGGCGACTGGAACCAGATTTGATTATCCTGGATGAGTTTCAGCGGTTTGCACACTTGCTGCCCGCTGATTACGAAGGCAGCCTACCAAAAGCCCACGGAGACTCGACGACCTCTCCAAAAGATGCTGAAGAGCTTTTTCGAATACTGACGGGTGCCGATGGTGACAGAATGGACCCGCGAGTTCTTCTTCTTTCGGCGACCCCATACAGGCCTTACACCCCGAGAGCGGACACGGGAGAGAAGTCGCATCATGAGGAGCTTGTGCGCACGGTGGGATACTTGCTCGGCTCCAAGGAGGAGCGGGACAGGTTCGAGGAGGAGCTTCGGGCCTACGGCGAAGAGCTGTTCCAGGCTGCTGCCGTTGGCCGGGGCGTGAGGCCGGATGTGGTCAATGCGCTGGAGCGACGCCTGCGACGCGTCATGGTTCGCACGGAACGACTCGGCGCAGCCGGTGACCGCTGTGGTATGCTCAGCCCTGGCCTGAACGCCACGTCACCTCTGGCCACTGAAGACTTGGCGCAGTTTGCCTTGGTCGACGGCACGTCCAGGGCACTGGACAGCGGCGAACCCATCGAGTACTGGAAAAGCGCTCCTTACCTGCTTAACCTAATGGATCACCGCGGGTACCGCCTCAAAGAACGCTTCGTGGAGGAGGTCCGTGCCCACACATCGAGTACCCCCCTAGCTCAGGCTGTTCGCGAGGGTGCCGACGCGCTGATCGACTGGTCAGAGATCGAGCAATACGCCGAAGTGCCTCCCGCAAATGCACGTCTGCGCGCATTGGTCGCGCTTGGTCAACCGGACGGTGCGAGCGGCCTCTTGTGGGTGCCCCCCGCATTGCCATACTATCGGGCCACCACGGGACCCTACGCGAAAGCGGGCCTGCAGGACATCTCGAAGGTACTGGTGTTCTCCTCGTGGCTGATCGTGCCCAAGGTCATCAGCGTCCTGATGAGCTACGAGGCGGAACGGCAGATGATGGCAGGGAACGTGTCGAGTGGACGATCATACGGCTATTCCGAGTACAGTGATCGCGCGCGGCTCCTCGAGTTCAGAATGAGCGAGGGGCGGCGGGAACAGATGACGCACATGACTTTGCTCTATCCGTCCATCACCCTTGCCGCAATGATCGACCCCATGTCGATGTCCCGCGATGGCAAGGTTGGGGAACTGCCCCCGGATCACGGAACCCTTGCCGCAGTGCGAGACCGTGTGCAGAAACTCATCGGCCCGCTCCTGCCCGCGGATTCAAACCCCGATGGGCCCGAGGACCAGAGATGGTGCTGGGTGGTGCTGGCGTTGCTGGACCAACGCGACCAAGCGGTCAGGCAGTGGCTCGACTCGACAGACGACAAACTCTCGTGGGAAAAGATGGTTCCGGCCCGGCTTGAGCAAGGGAACTTCGCCACATACGTCGGCAACCTGCACGCCATCGTCAAGGGGGAGGACGCGGAGGAACTGGGGCGTCCGCCGGATGACCTGGCGGAGATTGTGGCGCGGATCGCGCTGGGGAGTCCGGCCGTCGCAGCACTGCGTGCGTTGCTCAGGGCCGCGGGGAATCCGCAGAATGTCGACGACCGTGTGCAGTTACTTGCGGAAGCGGCCCGGGTTGCGCTTGGCTTCCGGTCGCTCTTTAACATGCCCGTGGTGACCGCCATGGTCCGACGTGAACACCCGACCGATGAGCGCGGCTACTGGCGCAGCATCCTCGCCTACTGCGTGGGCGGGAACCTCCAGGCCGTGCTAGACGAGTATAGTCACGTCTTGCGGGAGTCACTGGGGCTTCTGGACCGGGAGCCATCCAGTGTGGCATCGGAATTGGCCAGTGAGATTGCTGCCGCAGTCTCGTTGCGCACGGTCAACCTTGAACTCGACGAAATCACCGTGGACGGCCGTAGCGGTGGCATCGGTCTCGGCGAACGCAGGCGTTCCGTCCGCTGTCGGTACGCCATGCGCTTCGGCGATGGCCGGAGCGAACGCGAAGGTGGCCTTGAGCCCCAGGAAACACGCAAAGAACAGGTGCGCCAGGCGTTCAACTCGCCCTTCTGGCCTTTCGTGCTCACAACGACCTCAATCGGGCAGGAAGGGCTGGACTTCCACCAATACTGCCGACACATCATGCACTGGAACCTGCCCGGCAACCCGGTTGATCTCGAACAGCGCGAGGGGCGCATCCACCGCTACAAGGGGCACGCCGTCCGCTGGAATGTCGCAACGCATGTGGTGGCGACGGGCCTGCCGGATCGACTGAAGTTGCTCGACGACGTTTGGGCGGAGCTCTTCAGACTGGTTCAAGATGCCATAGGTGATGACGATGAGTTGGTTCCGTACTGGCTGATACCGAGTGGCCGCTACCAGATCTGCCGACACGTTCCCCTGTATCCTCTGAGTCGCGAACACGCCCGCTACGATGACCTGAAACAGAAGCTCGCGCTCTACCGCCTCGCATTCGGCCAGCCCCGCCAGGAGGATTTGCTGACGTATCTCCAGAGCCGTTCGTCCGCGAATCCAGGAAACGGTTTCAAGCCCACCTTCATCAACCTATCGCCGCAGTGACAGGGGTGTCCATGCTACCTTCGATATGGTGTGATTCCGAGCGAGTAGTCTGAAAGAATGACTCCACCCCTGGGTGACAGCAAATGCTTATATACGAGTGGAGTGTATGCGTGCACTGGAGGATATGCGATCACGGGAAAATGGATGCGGCACAGTATTTGCAGGAGAAACGGGCACAGGTAGAAAACGAAGTGAAGAATATCCGAGATTTCCGGGTGTTCGACTTCAACTACGTGCCGGACCAGCCAATCGAGCGACCGGAGATGGACCAGATCGCTCGGACGATCGTTAAGTATGAGCGGTCGCGTATTCCCGTCAATGTCTTCGCATTCGGCAGCAGAGGCTGCGGCAAAACGCTCACCGTCAAGTACCTCAAACGGCTGTTCAATGATTCTGAGGGCAAAACGCGGCTGCTCTACGTCAATGCACGTGAGCACAACACATCCTTCAAGATGCTGGCCCATCTGCTCTCGGTGACCCCACGCGGGGTGTCGCTTTCCGAACTGTTCGAGCGTTTCCGGCATGCGTATCCCGGTCCAACTGTTCTGATCCTGGACGAGATTGATTTCATGTCCGAGAAGGATCGCCACAAGGAGATCCTGTACCTGATGAGCCGGTGTCCCGAGAACTACATGCTGATTCTGTTGGCAAACAACCCGAAATTCGTTTCCGAAATTGATGTGAGGACACGGTCAAGTCTGCATCCAGCACCGCTGCATTTCCCGAACTATGATCCGAGCCAAATCTTTGAGATCCTGGAACAGAGAGCGGCAAAAGGCCTAAAAGAGCATTCCTCAGGCATGATCAGGCAGATCGCAGCACTTGTGGTCAAGCACACCAACTCGGATGTCAGGGTGGCCTTGAAGACGCTGTATTACATGGCCACGGAACGCGGGAGTGATCTAACCGAGTGCTTTGAAACCGCGCTCAGGGACCTGACAACCGACCTGATTGGGGACCTCAACTACAATAATCTGCTCGTCCTGAGGGCAGCATCTGAATGCCCCAGTGGGCTCGTCAAGGAGATCTACGAACGGTATTCAGGCCTCTGTGCGACAAAGAGTGAGAAGCCATTCTGCTATGCGCATTTCTATAATAACCTGAGCTACCTCCAGTCGCTGGGATTGATACTGTTATCCTCAACCAAAATCGGCCGTGCCTACACCAACCGGATTATCCTACTTTTTCACCCGCCACTTCTGCATACCGCTTACCAGGCGAAGTTTGATTCGTGAACCTCCGGCGGGGCAAGGGCGCGCCGCCCCTTGCCATTCCCAGGCCGGGGCGAGTAGCATAGCCACGTTTCAACTGTGATGTACGCCGCCTCCCCTCGCAATTCTATCGCTGAGCAATCCACGCCGAGAAAGCGGGGTCGCTCGGGGCCTCGTTCTGCGTCCCCCTCGTTGCATGCAAGCGCGAATGCTTCCTGCTTTAAGGCAGGACACCATTCGCGCCTGCGGTAGCCGCACGCTGACGCGTGTAGAGAGAAGCAGAAAGGCCTGCTCAGGCGTACTCCCATTCTCTCGGCACAGACAGTGCCAGACGATTACGTCTGCCGGACTTGTGTTCAGCAATAGCTGGACGCGAGACCAGCAGACAACCACGGGAGTGCAGAGGGACGCGTCCCTTTGCCGAGGTCCCAGAACACGGGGTGTCCAGAGGGGACACGTCCCCTCTGGCGGGGGTCTGGGGGCAGCGCCACCAGAAGTGCGCCACCAGTCGGCATCTCGGAGAGAGAGCGCGGTAGACGCGTCATGTGACTGGTTGATATCTTCTGTTGTTTCCTTTTCCTTTTCCTTTCCTTTCTGTAGGTTCTGTCAAAAGTCCTTGAGACAGAACCGTGCTTGATCTTCCTGCTATTCAGTTCGGTTCTGTCCAGACAAACCTGTTTCCCTGTTTTCTTGACTACTTGAGCTGTTGAGGGAAGAGTGCGGACC
>Ga0209045_1003424_pt1 | contig 10174 bp, 6 predicted proteins | sample SaaInlLV_10m_DNA_4_FD_184664 | JGI IMG/M metagenome (GOLD analysis project Ga0209045, IMG submission 184664) | Marine microbial communities from expanding oxygen minimum zones in the Saanich Inlet - Saanich Inlet SI072_LV_200m_DNA (SPAdes) (version 2) | ecosystem: Environmental > Aquatic > Marine...
CATCCTTTTGAAAATGCCATCTGTCATGGCGTTATCCTGGCCGATGACGGCAGAAAGATGTCAAAAAGCCTTAAGAATTTTCCTGATCCCATGAAGGTGATAGATGAGCACGGCAGTGATGCCCTTAGAATTTATCTGCTTTCCTCAGCAGTAGTAAAGGGGATTGATATCCGATTTTCAGAAAAAAGTGTTCGGGAAGCTGTGCGGCGATATCTTATTCCTCTTTGGAATTCATTCCATTTTTTTACATCATATTCAGGGTTTGTTAAAGGGTATTCACCAAAAAATATTTTATCTGGAACGAATACTGAAGATCGTCATATTTTGAGTGAACTTGAAAATTTGAAAACAAATGTTGGCCAAGCCATTGAAAACTATGATCTGCCAAAATGCTATTCGCAAATATTGTATTTTATTGAAACGCTTTCAGGATGGTATATCAGAAATAATAGGGAACGGTTCTGGGTGCAGGAAATAGATGAAGATTCGGCAAATGCTTTTAATACACTTTATACGGTGTTGTTTAAATTGAGCACCATTGGTGCCCCTTTTATTCCGTTTACCATGGAATATATATACCGACACTTTACCGGCAACTCGGTTCATTTGGCAGATTGGTCTGATCCGGTTCCGGAAAGAATAGATACAGCCTTGAACGAAGATGTTCTAAAGATAAGGTCGGTAATTGAAGGCGGCAGAAGAATAAGAGAAAAGAACAGAATTAATTTGAGACAACCTCTCCCTCATATTCGTGTGTCCGGCATTGCTCAAAATACCTTGGAACAATTTACCGATCTTTTAAAAAGTCAGTTAAATGTGAAGCAGGTGTTGTATGAAAATAAACCAGACACTTTTTCTAAAAAACATATCCAGCCAGATACAAAGAAGCTCGGGCCAGTGTTGAGAAAAGATCTTAAAAAGGTTTTGGCACTGATACAAAAGTCGGAATTTGAATATGGGAAAGATGGTCAACTTTGTGTTGACCAGTATAAAATCTCAGCATCAGATTATACGATTGGTTTCCAGCCAATATTTGAAGATGAAGATCTCTGGTATGAAAGGCAACTTGTTGTCTCTCTTTGCCTTAGTATCTCAGATGAACTGAAAATTGAGGGAACAGCAAGAAATTTGAATCGATATATCCAGGATTTGAGAAAAAAATTGAAATTATCTTATGATGACAGAATCATCCTTTCGATTGAAGCTACTGGAATTTATGGACAAAGCATATCTTCCCATAAAAAATGGTTAATGGAACAAAGTCTTGCAGTAGATTTGAAAAGTACTGTGGAAGAAACTATGTTTGGGAAAAATGATGCTGAAGGCCAACTAAAAATTCAAGTACAGAAAGCAAAAATAGATCAAAAATGATTAGAGTGAACGATCATATATGGCACAGGGATGATAATGGCCGGGGTCTGCGGAATCAGGCGGGGTAAAACACGCAACAAAAAAAAGACGCAACATAATTGGAGATCATCTTGATTTTTTTTTCAGACCCTGAAAATATTTCTTCAGAATCTGTCAAAATGTGATCTATATATAAAAATTACTGCGTTGAAATGGCCTGGTATGACACTTCTGGCTCATATAGAATAATTGAGCCATGAATCTGTGTGAGAAAGTTTAAAAAGCTCTCACAAATTCACAACATCAATCATTCTGGAAGGTACCAGTTGATTGAATTTTCTATTCTAAAAAATTTCAAATACCAAGTATGTTATTGTTAGAAAGTTTGTTAAAACTTCGAGTTAAAATTTCTGGAAAACTTCATTTATAATGAGATGTACTTTCCGATAACGTTCTTAAAATCATCTTTTGAAAATGGTTTGAGAAGATTTGCTTCAAATCAGAATTTTTCAAAGTCTATTATTGCCGGGCTGAGGGGTGATCACGTGACCACAATCGCTTTGCCTTTAAATCCAGATTTCCGCAGATTTTTAAATGTTTCAATACCCCCCATACCTCCTTTTATATTCTGGTCCAAAAGGACGATGTTAATCAAAATATTTTTATGAAATGTGTTAAAAATACCTCGATAGCTGCTTTTCAATGACTGGGAATCCTTTTGGTCTGAAAGCACTATTGATTTTAATTAGTTATCGGCAGGGTCACTGTGATTGTTGTGCCCTGTCCCAGTTTAGAATTAATCCGAACATTTCCCCCGTGCTTTTTGACGATTGATTGTGAAACAGCAAGTCCTAAGCCGCCGCCTTTTTGAGTGCTTAACTCCTTGGTGGTAAAGTATGGATCAAATACGCTGTCTATATCATGTATAGATATCCCAACACCTGAATCCTTAAAAGATATTGTGATCAAACTTTCATCTTTTTCATCTTTCTTCCCTGTGACGATTTCTTTTTTAACCAGGATTTCCAGTCTCCCGCCATCAGGCATCGCCTCAACGGCATTGCAGATAATATTTTCAAAAGCATGGCTTAAACCCTCGGGATCAATTTCTATTGCCGGAGTTTTGTCTTTAATATCCATTAAAATTTCAATATCTTTTGCTTCACCTGCTTTTTCAATGGCAGAACTCAAAATATCTTCGATATCATATGAAGTCTTTTTGGGCAGGGCCACACGGGATAAGGTAATAAATTGACGGGTCAAATCTCTTGCCTGTATGCATGCGTTTTCAGCATCATTAAACAATTCCTGATGCTCTGGCCGGGTCATTTCCTCTTTCAAGAGCGAAATATTTCCATAGATGGTCGTCAAAAGATTATTATAATCATGTGCAATTCCACCGGAAAGGATGCTGAACGATTTTGCCTTTTGAACCATGATAATTTCATTTTCCCTTTCTTTGGCCTCCGTGATATCCCTTACAATATGAACAAACCGATCATTATTGGTACCGATTTTAATTGGGTCCACAGTTACCTGTAGCCACCGGTTGTCTCCTGTTTTAAATTCCATGGATTCCAATCGGTTGGTTTTGATCGCTTTTTCCAATGGGCAACCCAGGATGGGAACGTCCATGCTGTGTACAATTTCGTAACAGTGCTTTCCCACTACCTGATCAGGTGATAAGTTGATTAAGGCTTCACAGGCTTTGTTCGACTGTGTGATCTCATGATCCTTGTTAATGACGCAGACCCAGTCTGACATGGCATCAAAGGTGGTTTCCCATTGTTTTCTGGCATTTGCCAATGCCTTCTCTGCATTCTTGAGATCAGTAATATTCCTTGAAACTTGAATGAAATTTTCGATCTTACCAGATTCATTTTTTATTGGAACTGTGTAATCAGACCAGTATGTCTTACCCTCAATTCCTTTGACATTTTCCTCGCAGAGAATGGAAAATTCTATTTTGCCACTTTTACGTGACTTTTCAGTTGGACAATTCGGGCAGGGTTCATTTCTTCCAGTATAAGCCCCGTAGCAATAATTGCCAATTATCTTTTTACGATCTTTTCCAAGCTGTTTCTCTATTATTTTATTTGCCCAAATTATTCTCATTTCATTATCAACCAGCCTTATAGAATCAATCGACGCATCCAGAATAGCTTTTTTTTGTTTTTCATTCTCTCTCAGAGATTGCTCAGTCTGTATGTGCTGGTTAATTTCCTTCTGAAGAACTTTGTTTGTCATTTTAAGATCTTCATTTGTAGCAACCCAGATATCTCTCATTAATCCAATAAGATAACCTGTTAGACCACCTATAAAAAGGGGAACGAAATATCGATAAAAATCAGTCTCAGAACCTGTGCCGTGTAATGCAAGACGACCAAAACAGGGAACGATTAATGCACCCAATATTGCAAATTTTAATTTATAAGAAACAGAATCCATCATAATTGGTAAAGGGTATAACAATTTAAATTATATATGTTCAAGTTTACAGCGGAACACTACATCAAGAAGATAAAAATTGCAAAACCTTATATGCTTTAAGCAGCATTTCTATTGAGTATTTGTGATATGATATTATCTGTCAGTGGTCAAATTTGGCAATTTACAGAGCGCTTCTTTCCCACATGGCAACATCTTCATCACTGACACTTGTTTGAAAAGCATCGCTGAGGTTGAGACAGCAGTTGCCGCATAATTTTGCATTTGAAAGTTTTTGGTGGCATATTAATCCTTTGTTTGTGGATTAGAGGTAGCTTCTATGTGCTATATCAAAAAACATTGTTCACTTCAATTCAATAACCCTTGAATTCTCCTCCCTCAAGTGCAATATACCTTTAGTAAACTCAGTTCCATATTCGCCATAATCTGAAACGGGGGACACCTCATGTATCTATCTGAAGAAAAAAATCATTGATGAGTTTTTCTTAAAATAAAGGAGAAGCCATTTTCTAAGGGCAATAGAAAGGAATTAATCATGACCATATCAATACAAGAATCAGATTGGAAATATCTAAGAAAAAGAGGTGAAAAGAATATATGATCATTTTCATTAATGGAAAGCAAAAGCGTGTCAAGAGACCACAAATCATTAATGGTATGTATGTTGATACAAGTCGGACTATCCAAATGAATGAATACTGTCCGGCAGACGATACTGATAAAAATATTTTGGAGAAAATTCAAGGAGAAATAAACGCTTTTCATGGAAATAAAAGGTGAGTAAAATGGTAAAAATCTGGAAAAAGGAAATTAAGATTGAAGAACTTAATCTTGTTTCAAGAGAATCCATTGTTGAAAATGTGGGCATTGAATTTTTGGAAAAAGGGGAAGATTTTCTAAGCGCAACAATGCCCGTGGATAAAAGAACCAAACAGCCCCTTGGTATTCTGCATGGCGGAGCTTCTGTGGTATTGGCTGAAACTTTGGGCAGTACGGCATCCTATATGACACTTGAGGACTCAAGCTATAGCGTGGGCCTGGAAATAAAAGCCAACCACCTGAAAAATGCAGTAAAAGGACTGGTAAAAGGCGTGGCAAAACCAGTTCATCTTGGTAAAACAACCCAGGTATGGGATATTTCCATTACAAACGAGAAAAATGAGTTGGTCTGTGTTTCACGTCTTACAATGCTGGTTTTAAAGCCTGCAAAAGATAAGGGCTGATAAAAACCAGCCCGTATCTTTTACACTTAATTTCCATGAAATACCAGATTGGGATACCCCGTTGGAACACCCGGTTCTCTGAAAATTTTATTTGTTATAACACCTTATCAATTATGGAACTTGATGATTACTATATGTCCCATTTATCAGGTGTGCTGTTTTTAAATTTTTCAGGCATTTTAAAAAGATCTGCATCACAAACAAGAGCAATCATTTCTCTTGTTTTTTCCATTCCAATCCGGTTCATTATGGCAAAGGGGCCTTCGGGCCATGCAAGGGCTGTTTTGATCCCTAATTCCAGATCAGCCGCCGATACAATTTCCTTTCCCACAAGATGGGTTGAAATGGTAAAGATGGTTCCTAAAAGGGTATCCATAACCTTTTTCCGGGCATCCTTATCTTCAACAATAGGGCCATCTTCAAGATCCCAGTTTGATCCGCTGTTAAAACAGGTTTCCAATTGTTCCGGCACTGTTGGGTATCCCACATCTGATTGGTTGAGATAGTCATACATGGAGTTTGCCGCATGAAAGGCTGTTCCCAATCCCGACATGTTCTGGACCCACATGATACCGAATCTCACACCCAAAGCTTCCTTGGATATATCATCCAGGCTGGCTACATTATAATCTCCGTAAAAAGAGTTCAATACCATATAGCTTGATATAAATACTGGGTTAATGGCAAAACCAGGGAAATCCTTTACTGAGATTACGGTTTTTTTGTTTTTTAAAGCAAATTCATTAACTGCATTAAAGGTGTCATCACTTGTATTTTTTTGCCGGATGACTTCCACAAGACGGTTCACATTTGCTGGAAAAAAATAATGGAGCCCTGCCGTGCGGGCAGGATTTGAAACTTTTTCCATGACTTTTTCAATGAGAAAAGTAGACGTATTGCTCACCATGATGGTATCTTTTGAGCAAATATTGGACAATTCCCCAAAAATATTTATTTTCAGATCCAGATTTTCAACTGCTGCTTCAATGATAAGATCGCATTGTTTTAAATCTTCATATTCCGGAGTACCCTTGATTCTGCCTGCAATCTCATCCATATCCTGTTGCGTGATCTTATTTTTTGCCACGCGTTTGTTCAGGGCCTTTATCACCCAAGTGTCATACATTGACTGAACAAGATCTTCATTTAATTCTTTAAAAATGACATTATATCCTGAAATGGCTGCATTAATTCCAATGGCTGCACCCATCACGCCAAAGCCTATTATTCCGACGGTCTTAATTTCTTTCATCTAACTTCTCCTGCATGGCACTTTGCCATATATGTAATTGACTCTATTTCATGTTCTTTTACGTTTTTTAAAAAGAATCCAGGGCTTTTGGCCCCGGAGTATTATCCAACTTTAAGGACAAGTGCGGCTGAAGTATCGCCTGCAGCACAACCTGTAAAAAGAACATATCCGCCACCCAAGATGGCAGCCTCTTCAATTCCTTCAATAATCGACCGCCCGGCTGTTGGGGCCTGGGGATGTCCGAATACCAGTGAACTTCCATAATTGTTAAAGGTATTAATATCAAGATTCATCTGCTTTGACATATAGATATCATTGGCAGCAAAGGGATTATGGGTTTTGATTACTTTAACGTCATCAACGGTCAACCCTGCTTTTTCCAGGGCCATCTGGGCAGCCGGTACGGGCGCCATGGGCATATGAGCCTTTTTGACCCTTGCATGGCCAAATGAAATGACCTGGATTTCAATATTTGCATCATCACTTAATTCTTTTGCTTTTTCCCTGTCTGTTACAATGAGAGCACAATGGCCGTCAGCCGGATGGGTCTGGGCGCCAAATGTAAGTTTCCCACCTGGCAGGACAGGTCTAAGACCCTTCAGACCTTCTGCCGTTGTTGGCATTATACCTTCATCTGAATCAATCTGAATGGTTTTTTTCTTTGATACTCTGATTTCAATCGGGAACATATATCGTTTTTGAAATTCTCTGTCATTGGCCAGAGAATCTTGATATTGATCAGCCCGTCTTAAGGCAGTGGCATCACACTCTTCCCTTGTAATCCCCGTCAGTTTTATGACATTTTCCGCAGTCTCGATCATTGCTCCGCCCGCCCAGGGATCATTGCCAAAATGATCCATGACCCAATTTTCTGAAATCACCTGTCCACCAGGGCCTTTGGGGTTTGGCCATATGGTATGGGGCCCGTTGGAACAACGGTCTGTATAAAGATTATAAACCGTTTCATAAGCTCCATTTTCCACACCCATGGCCGCCTGGAATATCCCCGTGGTTGAGGTTGAACAGGCCTGGCTTACAAGCAGACCGGCTGTTTCTGTGGAGCCTATAAGTGCTGATGCCCAGGGACCGCCATAAAAAAGAGCAGGCTGTCCAATTGTAACTCCCAGCATCAGGTAATCAAAAATCTTTGGGTCAATATCCTTTGTGGCCAGCCATTTTTTTGAGGTTTGCGCTCCAAGTGTAATGGAGTTCTCATTGGCAAGACTGCCCTGCCATCTTACAAATGGTGTGCTGTAATATCCTTTGTACGGAATAAATGCTTTTTTTAACATGGTGCCTCCTAATTATTTGCCTATATAGTTTGGTCTTCTTTTGCCTGCGCTGGTGAGTCCTTCCAGGGCATCTTGGGTAGAAAAAATTTCTTCAAGACGGGCAAGTTCAATTTCAATTGCATCTTTTTTAGATTTTCCAATCTGCAGATCAATTATATCATTGGCCATTTTTAATGCAATAGGTGCTTTTCGACTCATAGTTTTAATGATGGTATCTGAAAAAGAAACATCCACATTATTGGTTATGTCCCCTGTAACCATGTCCTCAAAATCCACATGCGAAAAAAATGTGTCAATATATTTGAACCGGTCAGACAGCAAAACTTTTTTTTCTTCTTTTTGATCTCCTTTTAAAACCAGCTGCGTTATTGTCTCTGAAAGGTCATCTACAGAAACCAGGTGGTCAACCATGCCCAGCTCCAATGCATCTGCTGCAGATATAGTTTTCCCCGTAAATACATAATATTTAGCCAGGGCAGGACCTATTTTCCTGGCAAGCCTGAGCATGCCTCCCAATCCGGGGTAGATGCCGATGGCAGTTTCTGGAAAGGCCATGGAACCTTTGTCTGTGGCAACAATGGCCTGACAGGAAAGAGCTAACTCGCTGCCTCCGCCAAGTGAAAGTCCACCCAGAACAGCAATGGTTGGTTTTTTTGAGTCTTCAATGGCCAAAAAAAGTTCGCTTGCTTTACGGGTAAATGCAATGATATCGGAATAATTTTTTTCCTGAATTTTTTGTATAAAAAACTTTATATCTGCACCTGCTACAAAAAATTTACCGGCTCCCTTGATTACAATGGCATTAACAGCTGGATCAGCTTCAGCCTTGAAAAATGCCTCTTCAAACTGGTTTATCAATGGTAGATTCAACGCATTCATGGCATGGGGCCGATTAAGGGTAAGGCAAGCGATACCATTGTCTTGAACATCCAATACAACAAGTTCGGTATCCTGTTTCATTATACGTCACTCCTTTTTTTCAATACCGTTTCAATAAATCAATGGGCAAATCCTATCGCCCTCCAAAAGCATCCGTAGAAATCTTTAGAACCGCATCGCCTGAATCCATAATTGAGTCCATCCTCCCCATGGTTATTGGGCCGATATTCTCAATGAAAAATCGGGCGGATTCCATTTGTCCCTGGTAAAAGGCTTTTCTCTTTTTTGGCGTTGCTTTGTCAAGTTGTTTTTGTGCCACATGGGCTCGCCAAAGTAACATCCAGGCTAAAATCACATCTCCTGTGATATGGAGAAATGGCCCTGAAAGGGACCTGGCTTTAAGGATATCTGATGAGTGTTCAGGAGTTCGGCTCATGAGTTTGACCACTTTTTCAAACCTGGATACCATTTTTTCAAATTTTGCAGCCAATGGTTTAAGAGACTCCAGGTTTTTTGTTTCAGATAAGGTTTTTTCAATCTCAGTGATCAGGGTTTTAAAAAGACGACCTTTTTTCATGGTTAATTTCCGGTTAAAAAGATCAATGGCCTGGATGCCGTTGGTTCCTTCATAAATTGTTGTGATGCGGACATCCCTGAGTATCTGCTCCACAGGGTATTCATTTGTATATCCATAGCCACCAAACACCTGGATGGCCATATCGCAAACCTCCACGGCCCGATCTGTGACATATCCTTTTCCAATGGGAATTAAAAAATCAATCAGGTTTTGAAATGTCTCTTTTTGACTTTCATTATGTGTAACCTGTTTTTGATCCTGACAGAATGCAATATAAAATAAAATACTTCTCATCCCTTCTGTATACGCTTTCATTGTCAAAAGCATGCGCCTGACATCCGGGTGGTCAATAATTCTGATCTGGTTATCTTCCCTATTGGTATTTTCAATGCCTGGAATGGAGCCCTGAACCCTGGTTTTGGCATAATTCAAAGCAAGAAGAAAAGAAGAGGATGCGCTTGCATGTCCCTGGGAACCCACAAGCAGTCTTGCATCATTCATCATGGAAAACATGGCATAAAGCCCTTTGTTTTTCTCTCCTAAAAGAGTACCCAGACATTCCTGTCTGCTACCAAGAGACATGGAACAGGTCGGACTTCCGTGCAGTCCCATTTTTTCTTCAATCCCCGTACAGATGATATCATTTTTCTCACCGCATCTGCCTTTCTCATCCACATGGAAACCCGGTACCAGGAAAAGAGACAGCCCCTGACTGCCTTCAGGCGCCCCCTTAATCCTGGCAAGAACAAGGTGGATGATATTTTTAGTCAAGGTGTGGTGGCCGCCCGTAATAAAAATCTTTGAACCACACAGATTGTATTTCCCATCCGGCCTTGGCTCTGCAGTTGTTGAAATTCGACTCAAATCCGATCCGGATTCAGATTCGGTAATATGCATAGCTGTGGCCCATTCGCCGGAATAAATTTTCTTTAAATACAAATTTTTCTGCTCATTGGTGCCAAATTGTTCAATCACACAGCCGGCGCCATGGCTTAATCCAGCTATCATAAACAAAGCGATGTTTGCCCCATTGATATAATCTCTTGCAGCAAGAGCAACGGACTTGGGCATGCCCTGTCCGCCCCATTCTTCGTTGGCTGTGGGAACGAACCATTCACCTGCCCTTAACAATTTCCAGACATGGTGGAACTCT
>Ga0209045_1003430_pt1 | contig 10160 bp, 11 predicted proteins | sample SaaInlLV_10m_DNA_4_FD_184664 | JGI IMG/M metagenome (GOLD analysis project Ga0209045, IMG submission 184664) | Marine microbial communities from expanding oxygen minimum zones in the Saanich Inlet - Saanich Inlet SI072_LV_200m_DNA (SPAdes) (version 2) | ecosystem: Environmental > Aquatic >...
TTACTCAGCAGCAATTAGGACACGCAAACCCCCAAACAACGACTGTCTACGCATTTGCTTTAGATGAAGAGATCAGCGAGGCTGTACAAAAGCTCTAAGCACTTGAAATAGATCAATCTCTGATCTATTTCTTTAACTCAGGGTAAATAGGGTAGAAATCAGGGCTGGTAGGGTAGCGTACCATGCCATCCTCTGTTGAGCTGGGTATATAAGTACAATTTTCTACCGAATATGGGCTTCAATTTCTTAAAATCTGACCAGCCAATAAAAATGATGCATTACGTAGCCATAACTTTCAACTAGGTGGTGGATATTCTGCGTTAACCATCCACAATACATGATTAGCTCAAATTATTTTAACATAAACAGACATTGGAACTTTACAGGGGGGTACTTTCGGGCTATGTTATTTCCGACAGATACAAAAAGTGGAAATCTTATTCCCGGACAGATTCAAAAAGGGGAAATGTTATTTCCAGCGGGCAAAAAAAGGAAATCTAATTTTATGAGTATGATGAACGGACAAAAACGAAAAGGTCAAAATAAAGCTCCACCATATTTTGACAGAAAATTAGAGATCTTTAATAGTCATGGAAGAAAAAAGAGCCCGGGAGAATAGACCCTCCAACTCAGCACTCTCTGCTGAAAAACAAAGCCAAGCTGGTGACTTTGGACTAGTAGATTTAGCTAGTCTGTTTAGGTCAGTTCTCGCTGAACAAGCTGCCCCTCCTCAGCAAATCATCATAAATGGCGATAATACCCACGTAATTCTCCCGCAGGATCAATCTCATCTTCCAAACAATAAATTTATTTCAGATCACAGCCCTAACACTAAATCAGTTAATCCCATACTCTTGGAACCAGAACAAGCAAGACCCTCTGGTATCTTAGTACAAAACAGGATGTTTTTGTTGCCCGGCAGCACGATTAAAAATGCAAACAACAACCAGGCTTTTTGGTCAGATTCAAATGGAAAAATGTGTACAACCCCAATACCAATCCAAAACTGCCTATTTGACTGTATAATTTACCATCATTGGAGAGCAAGCGATGAAGATCTACAGCCTTTAACAATTCATGAAGCGGTCCCCCCTGACCATATAAAATTACTCAAAGGAAATTCGGACAGATTTGATGGTATTTGGATGAAGCAATACAAGTCTCAAAGCCGATATAAGCTGCATGATGAAATTAAAAAGTTATTCGGTTTTGAATTAATCGAAGTCAACGATGGTGTGATCACACTGTCCTCAAAGTTCATATATGACCTACACATTTCTCCTGAAGGCTTCCCGAAGGTCCCAACGAACTTATTTTAATATTTTGTAAATATCCCTCCTAAGGAGCTCCTAAGGTAGAAGTCAGGATTAATTCCTACCATACAAGCCGTTTAATCTCTCCACAGAAGCTGCAACAACGCAGTGATTTAAAGGAGGTTCAAATGGAATCTATCCATGCTACGCCCGATCAACCCGAAAGACCCCTAACACGCCAACAACGCGAAGAAGACCTGGCAAAACGTAAACGCGGTATCCACATGATGAAGGATGCCATTAAGATGAAAAATCTTCGCAATGATTATCAGGATTTCAAAGAATTCTGTAAAGCGGAGAAACGCCGTCTAAAGGTAGATGAAACCCAGGCTACCGACCAGCTTGACCGTTTAGCTCTTGTCACAGAGGGAAAGAACTGTGAGAAAGCTATCGAAACGGCCGATGCGGCGCTATTGGCTATCCAGAATCGAGTGGATGATATTTTAAATCCAAATCCAAATCCAAAGCCAAAGCCAAAGCCTGAAGTTGAGGTAGAGGTAGAAGCTAAGCCAGACGAAGAAGCCTAAAACCCACATTACATGAAGAGGGCCGCAGTATAGTGTTTTGCGGCCCACCAATTTACGAGGAGTGGTTTAATGAAGAAGAACAAGACTCTATTTATAAATCCAGATGCGCCTGAAGCCATAGTGATTCCACCTGTAATATCAATTGAAAAGTTAGCACCCTTGCTTGGCATCCAGTTAAAGCCTCACGTTCATCCAGTTGTTGAGAAAATGTCCAAGTTCTTTGTGACAAAGATCCTCTGGAAGGTGCAGGCATGGCGAGGCACACCCCTAACAAAGTAACCAACGCTGTCTCAGCACCATTCAGACCAATTATCGTCCAGATTTTGGTATAAGACCTATAAGTGGTCTTATCAATGAAAGGAGCAAGCATGGACTATCTGGAGATTACTAATGAAAAATATGGGAGCGATGAATTGACACAAATAGCAGCAGGTGGCCTAAGTGGACTTGGTATTGGTATTGGTAGCTATCGAACAATCGATATTAATACAAAAAGGAACAGTATTATAATTGACTTTGAAAGCAAAGAAGATGCTGAGGTTGTAAGAGTTATCTCAGGATCAGTTCAACAATCAAACAGCAAGATATTCCAAAGTGATGATGTAACACAATTCATACTCGAATTGTACGGTGTCATCACCACTGGAAGCAATCCGGATTAGCAAGAACATGGAACAGATGTACAGCCTTAAATCAGCAGCAAAGCTGCTGGATATATCTGTGAAGACCCTTCGTCGATTACTGGGCGATAGCAACATTCAGATATTTCGTGTTGGGCAGTCCATCCGTCTAAAGGAATCAGATCTTAAGCAATTAGTCAATGTCGAACGATCATTGGATGACTATCGATTGACAATTTAAGGAGCGTATATGGCAACAATTAAAGAAATCACACTCGCTTCCGGAGGAAGTAGTTGGAAGGTGACGTGGGGTATAGGAGGGGGAAGAAAAAAAAGTCATCACTTTCGAGATGAAAAACTTGCTCGTCGATTTGCAAAAGAGCAAGAAGTAAAAAGTGAAAGAGTAAGGCATGGATTAGAGGTAGCGTTGGAACCCAATCTCCCCATTACGGTGATGGTTGCGGAGTACTTGAAGCGCATGACAAAGCATAAGGATTCTGAAACGATCCGAAGAGAGAGCTCCATTTATAAGGCTCTGATAGTGTTCCTGGGAGATGTTCGTATTAGATCGATAAATAAGATCCAGCTCTCTAACTATCTGGAATATCGACAGAAGGAGTGTGGTATTAGACAAGCCACAGCCGCAACCGAGTATCGAACCTTACGTGCATTCCTAAACACACTAATTAGTTACAACTATCTTAAGTCAAATCCCATTTTGGCTGTGAAACCTCCTAGAACACCAGAGAAAGAGATCATTATCTTGACAGATAGTGAAGTGAAGGGGTTTCTTAATAAAATTGACTCGCCTAACTACAAAGATCTCTTTCAAATGTATCTGCACACTGGCGCGAGGAGGGGAGAACTGTTACCACAAAGACCCCTCACATGGGACAATGTTGATTTTCGTCGTCGGGAGATCACACTTATTGGAAAAAAACGGATCCCACGAATTGTTCCCCTTGATAATATTGCGTTTGAAATAGTACGTCGTAGGAAGTTTTTAGAGAAACATGAATACCCATTCAAGTTCGACTATCACTTTCTGTACAAAAAGTATCTCCGCTACTTGAAAGCAGCCAAAGTCGAAGCTACAGGTTTACACTCCTTAAGGCGCACGTACGGGAGCAGATTAGTAGAAAGTGGTGTTGATATTGTGGATGTATCAAAAATGATGGGGCACCGCGATATTCGGATTACAATGAAGCATTACATACATATTAGTAGTAAAAAACTTCATGAGGCTGCAAAGAAACTAAATGATGTCTGGACCTAGTACACTGTCCACATAGATCGATAATGATACCCAGGTTCGCCTGGGTATTTTTTTACCTCAAACGGAGAGGACATTCCTTATACCTTGCCCTGTTTCCTTCAGCCCTTGCTGAGTCACGAAATATACCCAATCCGCTAAATTTGAGGTACCAAAAAGGTGCCATCAGGTGTCCCACGATGTCCCACCGTGTCCACATAGGATATATTTCCGTAAAGTGGCCTAAAAACAAAAAACCCTCGCAAGTCTAAGAATTACAAGGGATTTATGTGGTGGCCAGGGACGGAATTGAACCGCCGACACGGGGATTTTCAGTACCATGCTTTGTGCTATGTATCAGTGAGTTACGGGGACGAGTCACTAAATCGTCACTACTTTTGAAAAGTCCCTATATTTGAGGTTAGGGGCTTTCTAAGCTAGGGTCCAGTTGAATACCTACTCAGTAGTTGGTGCACCATCTATCTCGGCTCGTTTCTCTAAGATTTTGGGAAGACATCTTTCAAAAGCCGCGATCACCTCAGGGTCGAAATGTTGTCCCGAACCGTTTCGGATGATTGTCAGAGCCTCTTCGAGTGGGAAAGCCTTTTTATAAGGTCGTTTTGAAACCAAGGCGTCAAATACGTCAGCCACAGCCACAATTCGTCCGGAAAGAGGAATCAGATCACCAGCTAGTCCTCTAGGATATCCACTTCCATCCCACTTCTCATGATGACTTCCGGCAATTTCCTCAGCGAGTTTTAAAACATCAGAATTGGTATCTCTGAAGACTCTTTGCCCCAATACCGGGTGCTCCATCATGACTTTGAATTCTTCTTCAGTCAACTTCGCTGGTTTTGTCAAAATATTGTCAGGGATCCCCACTTTGCCCAAATCATGCATGGGGGCTGCATATTTAATATTCTGTACAAGTTCCTTATCCAACCCCATCTCTTCGGCAATGAATGCGCTATAACTACTCATGCGTATAATATGTTCGGCTGTGTCCTCGTCCTTGTGTTCAGCAATCAGAGCCAGTCTGTAAATTGTATCAAGATATGCATCTTGCAGCTGGCCTTGGGTTCTATTGAGATCGCGGACGGTGGTGTTGAGTTCCTTAGCATAGATCTTTAATTGTTGATTCTTGTCCACCAATTCCTTACGCTTGCCCTTCTCTTGCAGATAAAGCGCATTAATATCCTTGGCATAGGTATTTAATTGTCCGCGTAACGAGGTGGCCTCCTGCTTAGCCAGGTCCAACTTGGTCGTTATTTCAGGTAGGTCCATATCGTGTCTATTGGGATCATAAAAAGGAATTTGGAGAACGGCTTGAGTGCCCTTGCCTAAAGTAGAATCAAGTTTAATAGAACCGCCATGGAGCCGAGCAGTACGCTTGACAATGGTCAATCCCAAACCGATACCTTCATGGCCACGTGTCATGTGCTCATCCACTTGATAATTGGGCTCAAAGATCATATCCATTTCCTGCTTTGGAATCCCTTCTCCCTCGTCTGTTATGGACAGCTTACAGTTACCATCATGGGGTTCCAGGAGCACTTCAACGGATGATCCTACCTCACTAAACTCCACAGCATTTTCAACAAGGTGACGAACAGCATGACTCAAAGCATTCTCGTCACCATATACCTGAAATTTACCAGGCTTTACATGGTAGTTGACCGTTACATCCTTGGGACGAAAGACTAGCTCAAAGCCATCGGCAACATCAGCAACGATTTTATCAAAATCTAGTATTTGCATCTCGAATTTGGGTTGGTCAAGCATTTGGTTGGAGATATCCAACATTTCAGAGGTAGTACGTGCCAGACGATCCCCAGCAGTAATAATCGCGTCAATAAAGCCTCGATCCTTCTCCTCGAGCTTTTCTCCAAGCATGGACCGGATTAACTGGATATATCCTGTAATGATAGAGACAGGCGTACGTATTTCGTGGGAGGAAATGGCGAAGAACTCTTCCTTGAGAAGGTTTGATCGCCTTAATTTGGTTTCATCTCTGAACAGAAACGTCCACCCAATCAATTGTTGAGTAGAATTCAGCAACCGAACGCGGGAAACATTAAGGAAAAATGAGCCATCTCCATTTACATTCACCAACTCTACCGGTGGCTCGTCCTTGCTCTTAAGTCCCTCAAAAATATTTTCCCAAACCTCACCTGTCAGCAAGGTAAGTAATGGCATTCCTCGAATATTCTCAGGAGGTTCATTGATAATTTCGCTGAACTCATTATTTACATCAATAATATTTAAATGCGGATCCAAGCTTACGATGCCAATATTGACGGTATCCAGCAGGCTCCTGAGCTTGAGGTTGCTTATCTCAAGGTCTTTACGTTTCTGCTTCTCCTGCTTGTAAACCTCAGAAATATCCTGCGCATACATTTTGAGTTGATCAACACTCATGCTGGCATCGAAATCAGACATATTCATTGCTCCTGTTGCGGTACTAAGAGAACCTTAGGATAGTACTTCTTCAACTTTATTAAGCAGCGCCAGAGGACTAAATGGTTTGGTGAAGTAATCATTAGCACCTGCTTCAGTTCCCTGCTTTTTATCCATTTCCTGACCTTTTGCGCTCAGCATGATCACAACGATATGTTTCAACTCGGTCTCATTCTTTATGACTTCACAGACCTGAAAACCATCCATGCCTCCTTCGGGCATCATAACATCCAAAAATACAAGATCAGGTACATGTTGTCTGCATAGATCAAGGGCCTGGGGTCCAGTGCTGGCTTGAAATAATTCATAATCTCCAATATCCAGGGTGACTTCGACGAGTTCCCGAACATCAGCTTGATCATCAACAATTAATATTTTTTTCATTTTTCAAATCTCCGTACTTAATTTTGAGTCACGTAAATCGTATTGAGATACTTGTCCTTCTCAGTTTCATCTATTGTATTGAAAATATTGGTCCAATATACCTTAAGTTTGCTTTAGAGGCAGAATAAAAGTGACTTTGGTCCCTATTTTTGGCTCACTCTCTACACGAATTTCTCCATCGTGAGCTTCTATTATATGCTTAACAATGTTCATTCCCAGACCGGTACCCTCAATGGCAGTATTGCCCGTATCTGCACGGTAAAACTTATCAAATATTTTATCAACCTGCTCCGGGCTCATTCCTAAGCCTTCGTCCTGAACAGAAACATGGTAGCTATCTTTTTCTAATTTCCCCTTGATTTGAATTTTTCCACCATCAGGGGAATATTTAACAGCATTGCTAAGTAAATTTCTTAGAACTTGGTCCATTTTCTCTTTGTCAACATTAAGCTCAATCGATTTATCAGGAAGCATGATTTCAAACTTATGAATTTTACTTTGAACAATAAAGGGCTCAGCAACAAGTTCTATTGATTCACCGATTATACAGGATTCTTTTTCAATAGTAAAACTTTTGCCAGCTTCAATGCGTGATATATCCAGAAGATCATTAATAATCTCACCAAGGCGTAACGCTTGTTTGTTAATCAGCCCAAGATACCGCTGCCTTTGCTTGGTGTCAATATTTTGACGGGAGAGCATAATCTCTGAGAAACCTTGAATAGAGGTTAGGGGAGTGCGTAATTCATGGGCAGCCATGGACAGAAAATCGGTTTTCATCCGATCAACTTCAGCTTTTTCTCGAAATCTTTCCAATTCTGTAATATCCTGACCCACCCCCAAAACACCCGTGATGTTGCCATCAATATTTCGTCTCGTGCTGGCATTGAGGAGCACCATGAGACGTCGTTGGTCTTTGGTAAAAAGCGGGAACTCATAGTTAGAGGCTTCTTTGCCCTGCAAGGCATCATCAAGAACCGCTTTGACATTCTTCTGATAATCATCTGTGATAAATTCTTTGACCAGGTCCCGTCCCAGCACTTCATCTTTGGTGAAACCAGTAATCTTGGCGGCAGTATCATTCCACTCATTGACCTTGCCATTGGCATCAATACCAAAGATCGGTGCGTTGGCTGTCTCGATAAACTGGCGGAGCTCTTGGGCCGTGTTTTGGACAAGCTTTTTATTGTTATAGAGCCTGATCACAATCGTCTGTGAAATCACTACAACTAGAAATATAATCAGATAAAGCTGGGACTTTGGAACCAGATTATGGGACAAATGCCAATCAGGAGTCGGTGAAAATATGACTATCCACTCCTTCTCTGCAAAAGATATTTTATGAGTATTCTGCAGGGGTTCTTTTCTTGCAAGGCTAGGATAGGATAAGCTTTTTGTCCCATTTTTAAAGATTAGCACAGTGTCACCATGTGCTACATCAAAGATCTCAAGTTGTAACTTTGACCAGCCAATTCTTTTCATTGTAGTCTCAACTAAGGGCTGGACCTGATAGACTGCAGATACAAATGCATGTGACTTGTTATGGAACGATATTGACGGGTCCAGAGAACTAGAATCGGGGATAATGGGCAGCACGACCAGAAAACCTAGTTGCGACTCATCAAGCTGAACCAGAGAAATTACATCCGAGCCAACCGGTAGACCGGTTCTGGAAGCTGTTTCCAGAGCAGCGTATCGCACCGCATTCGAGCCAATATCAAAACCCAAGGCGGACCTGTTAGCATCTAGCGGTGTTATGTGAGTGACTACATAATAAAAATCCTTCTTTGGGGATCTAACTAATGCTCCAGAATCATCTTTTACAGTAATCTCAAAACCAGGATCATACAAGCTACGCATCTTATTTTCATATGCAGTTCTATTAGAGTCGGGAACACTTTCAATGTATGACAGAGCTATAATACCCGAATGTTTTTCAACAGCGGGCGATGAAAAAGCTTCAAAATGTTGTTCTGAAACCGATTCTGACGCGATATAAAAATTCCTGATTGCGCTGATTTCAGACATGGTAAGCTGGATTTCAGATTCAAGATAATTGACTCGCTCAGCCACATCATCTCTCAAAGATTGAATATCAATTTTATACCAATAATGCTCAAATACAATGATTACAAGAATCGAAAATATTAGTGAGCTGCCAACTTCAGCTATGATTTTAAAAGGTTTTTTAACAATAGTGCCCTCCAAGAAATAATGATATTACTGGTAACCTAAAGAAAACATTGAGCATTTCCTAGGATAGTATATTATCAAGCATTACATGAAATATTAGTATTAATGATGTTACGGCAGGTATTCACCTTTCGCAATTTCTCCCTCCATTTGAACCGCGCTCGATGAGCCTGTCCTGAGTTTGTCGAAGGGCTAGCTAGATAAATTCGCACTCCCCAAAAAAGCAAAACAGCCCACCAAATGGCGGGCTGTTTCATTTTGTGGCCAGGGATCCCGACAGGCTTGTCGGGATAAACTCCATTGAACCGGTGCTTCGCTGGTTTGGTCCAATCCTAGCCTATAGCAATAGAAACCAAAAAACCCACTGATGTGGGTTTCTTTATTTCTGTGGCCAGGGACGGAATTGGCTTCGGCTCCGCTCGCCTTACTCAGTCCTGTGCTAATCTATTACCTCGTGCCAAGGTTCGTTTGAACCGCCGACACGGGGATTTTCAGTACCTTGCTATGATCTATGTATCAGTCACTTACGGGGACGAGTCACTAAATCGTCACTACTTTTGAAAAAGTATTGTATAGTATAAGCAGTGGCTGATTTCTAGTGTTGAGGAACAAACTGTAGTTGGAGCTTATACCCAACTGCCTTAGCATATTCTTCAATAGTCGAGAGTGTGGGAGATATCTTCGAGTTTACATTTTCAAGTCTAGAAATATTGCTCTTTTTAGTGTGTAGTATCTCTGCTAATTCCTCCTGAGTAAAACCAGCATTCTTACGGATTTCAATGAGTTGCTTTCTTAAAGCATAGGCAGGTGAAAGATCCATATATTCTTGTTCAACTTCAGGGTTAGCTAAAGCTTTCTTTTTAAAATCTTGTAATGATGGTCTCATGATTTCACCTCTTTTAATCTCTTGCGGGCTATCTTCAATTCTTTCGCTGGTGTCTTTTGGGATTTTTTAATAAAAGAGTGTAGAATGATAACCTCTTTCCCTTGCACCATGCAGAAGAATGATCTCCCGATTCCTTCTTTGCCTTTGGCTCTAATCTCAAAAAGCCCTTGTCCCATTGCTTTGGTATAAGGTGCTCCTAACGCAGGACCAAATTCTTCAATCATCTCAGCAATGTGTACGAAGTTGGCCAATATTCCTGCTGGGAATGACAAGGTCTCTGATTCTACTTTCTTATTGAAAAATGATAAATGCCAATCCATGTACGCAAGTTATCATATATGATAACAATGGCAAGAGGAAAATGATTTCCCATAATTGGTGCTTCAAAGTGAAAGGTAAAAGTTGCTAAAAAGTTCCTATGTTTAAACGGGTAGAGAGTAAAGCTCCTTAAATTGTTGGGCAACTAACAATCAACGCAAGAAGGAGCTTCACAATGCGACAAGCTAAACATGCAGATTTCAGCGGCCA
>Ga0209045_1003438_pt1 | contig 10142 bp, 8 predicted proteins | sample SaaInlLV_10m_DNA_4_FD_184664 | JGI IMG/M metagenome (GOLD analysis project Ga0209045, IMG submission 184664) | Marine microbial communities from expanding oxygen minimum zones in the Saanich Inlet - Saanich Inlet SI072_LV_200m_DNA (SPAdes) (version 2) | ecosystem: Environmental > Aquatic > Marine...
AACTTTTTGATTTTCTATATTTATTTCTATTTTATTCATAAGCTATCCATAATGATAATTTTATTTATCATTTTATTTAAAATTAACTTAAATGATAATTTTATTTATCACTTAAGTATACTATCTAGCTATTAATTCAGTCAAATTATATAATATATTGACATCATGTGTATTATCTATGATTTTATGTCCTGTTAATATAAGGTAATTCTTTTTTATCCCTGCTGCCATTGCAGCTTCTATATCACTATTTTTATCACCAACAAGTATTGACGAACTAAGGTCAATATTAAATTCCTTTTGAGCTTCTAAAATCATACCTGGTTTTGGTTTTCTACAATCACACTCACCACTAAAGTCAGGATGATGAGGACAATTATAAACTTTAGATATTTTGATGTCTTTTTTCATAAACTCATTTATCATCCAAGAAGTTAACAGATCAAAATCTTTTTGAGTATATTTTCCTCTTGATATTCCAGATTGATTTGTAACTACAATTATAATGTAGCCTTGATCTTGAAAATATTTACATGCCTCAAATACACCATTTATAAATTCAAAATCTTCTATTTTATAAAGATAATCTTTCTCTTTATTTATTACACCATCACGATCTAAGAAAAGTGCTTTTGTTTGCATAAAATTTTAGCTTAGTTCGTTATCAATTATTTGACATATTGTATGCCCAAACAATATATGCATCTCTTGAATTCTTGGTGTATTATCAGATGGTACTACAAGATTGACATCACATACATCATTCATAGCCCCACCATCTCGTCCACTAAATCCAATAGTAGTACATCCAAGCTCTTTTGCTAAAGATAAAGCACTTACTACATTTTTAGAATTTCCACTTGTACTAATTCCTAAAACTAAATCACCTTTATTTGCTAATGATTCAACTTGTCTATCAAATACTCTATCATATCCATAGTCATTTCCAATTGCTGTAAGTGCTGATGTATCCGTAGTAAGTGCAATACCAGGAAGACCTCGTCTTTCTGTTTTATATCTACCTGTTAGCTCTGCTGCTATATGCTGGGCATCTGCTGCTGATCCACCATTACCACACAGGAGTATTTTATTTCCAGCTTTTAATGTATCTACTGCTAATTGTGAAGCTTTTTCTAAATTAGAAGCAGAAATCTCTATAACCTTTTGAATTGTTTCTAAATGTGATTGAAATTCATTAGCAATTACTGTTTTCATTTTCTTCTGCCTTTTGTATTTTCTCAATTGTTTTTGTAGTACTTTTTCCATCTACAAAATCCACTAGTTTTAATTGACCTGCGATATCTTGACCTACGACATCCTTACCTTCATAATCTCCACCTTTTACAAGTGTATCAGGTTGTATGATTTTAATTAAATCATAAGGAGTATCATCTGTAAATTTCACAACATAATCTACGCTTTCAAGAGCAGCTAAGATATATGCTCTATCATCTTCATTGTTAATTGGTCGAGTAGGTCCTTTTAATGCACTTACACTAGCATCTGAATTAAGACCTAAGATAAGTACATCTCCAAAGCTTTTGGCAGTATCTAAATACTGTACATGCCCACGGTGCAATATATCAAAACAGCCATTTGTAAAGACTATTTTTTTACCTTGCTTTTTAAGTCTAGCTACTGTATTTTCAATCTCATTAAAAGTCTTAATATGTGAATCAATACTACTTTTGTGTAAAGAGCTTTTATATTCTTCTATCTCTTCTAAGCTTGCTGTTGCAGATCCAAGTTTACCTACAACTACACCAGCAGCTAAGTTTGCAAACTCTAGAGATTTTTCTATATCTAAGTTTTGAGCTAAACAATATCCAAGAGATGCTAGTACTGTATCACCAGCACCAGTTACATCATATACTTCTCTTGCTACTGTTGGTTTATTAATAATTTTATTATTTTCATCTAAAATAGCAATACCATCTTCACTAAGAGTAATAAGTGGTATAGTTAAATTTGCAGTTTGTTTTAAAGATTGAAGTGCATCTAATAAAGAATCATTGTTTTTAATATTAATTTTTGTAGCTTCTTGAGCTTCTTTTTTATTTGGAGTTAATAGATATGCACCAAAATATTTTGAATAGTCATCCCCTTTTGGATCTACTAATACTCTTTTATTTTTACTATTTGCATATTCGATTAAATTTAAAGTCAATTTTGAAGTTAAGACACCTTTTCCATAATCTGAAAGTAATACAATATCATAATCCTCTACGATAAATTTAAACTCTTCAAATATTGCATGACAACTTTCTTCAGTGATATCTTCTTTGGATTCTTTATCGTATCGTACTACTTGAGAATGTGAAGCTATAATTCTAGATTTTTTAGATGTTTTTCTATTAGATTGTTCTATTAGATATGATTTTGTCTCTATAGAGTTAAGCATCTCTTTTAATTCACTACCAGCTTCATCTTTTCCAATAGCAGAGATCACACCTACATTACAACCCAATGCTCTAAGATTATTTACAACATTCCCTGCACCACCTAAAACTGTAGATTCATTATCTATATCTACGACCTGAACAGGAGCTTCTGGAGAAATTCTATTTGCACTACCCCAAAGGTAGTGATCTATCATTAAATCTCCAATTACAAGAACTTTAGGCATCTATTTTACCTCTTCTTTAAAGAGTCTTTTTATCTCTGGTACATATGCTTTAATACCATCTTCCATAGAAAACTTTGGTTCATAATTTAGATTTTCTTTTGTAGTATCTATATTTGCTTGTGTAAAGAACTGATATGATCCTATAAATGGATTTGGAATATATTCTTTTCCGTTATCAATTTCTAGTTCTTTTTGTAATATACTTACAATATCTTCAAAAGATCTAGCTTTACCTGTACCTACATTGTAAACACCACTTTTTTTAGGATTAGTAGCTTTAATATTTGCTTGAATAATATCTTCAATAAAAATGAAATCTCTTAAAATTTTATCACTACCTTCAAAAAGTTTTGGAGTAAGTCCTTTTAAGATTTGATGTCCAAATTGTACTACCATTGAGGCTGTTTTATTTTTAAAATATTCTCTTGGACCATAAACATTAAAGTATTTTAATCCTACGATTGATATATCAACACCTTGCTTAATATACTTATATGTAATGTTATCCATCATAACTTTTGAAAAGCCATAGGCATTGTTTGGTTGTTCATATCCTACTTCAAATCTATCACTATCTCCATAAGTTGCAGCAGAAGATGCATAGATCATATTTGCATTATGTTTAATAGCAATTTTTAATAAGTCTTCATATGCATTAATATTTGTTTGCATCATGATATCTTGTTCTTGAACTGTAGTATCACTAATAGCTGCTTGATGAAAAATATAATCAAATGAATATGAATCTTCAAGATCTTTTAAAGTAATTTTATCATTAATATCACCACTAATAACAGTACCATGAAATCCAAGTAAGTTTTTGTAATGTCCAAAGCTTTTTAAGCTTCCATTTGAAAATGTTGCATCACTTCTAAAAAGATCAAATACCACTACTTTAGCATCTGGAAAGTTTTCTTGAAAATAAAAAGCTAGATTTGAACCAATAAATCCAGCACCACCTGTGATTAAAATTGTTTTGTTATTAAAGTTAATATCATTGTAAGTCATAAAATACCTTTGTGTATGTATAAGGTATTTTATCTAAAAATTCATTTATTTATCGTTTCTAATATATCTTGTGCAGTTATGGCTTTCATACATTGATGATTTCTATTATCATTTAAGGGACATACTCTTTTCATACATGGAGCACAATCAAAATCTTTTTTTACTATTTTTCCATCTAAATTATTCCATTGAGATGTTTCTATATCTTTTGTAGGACCAAATATAGAGATAGTAGGTATTTTAAAAGCAGATGCTACATGCATAGGACCACTATCTCCAGTGATAAATAGATCTAATGAAGCTATTTTTTCAATAAGTTCTGGGATTGTAGTCTTTCCTGCTAGGTTAGTATAATTTAGTACTCCAGCAGCTTTAATCTCATCTTCTATATCAACAGCAATATCTACTTCACCTGGACCTCCAAAAATAACTATGTCATAGTTAGATGAAAGTTTAATAGCTACTTTTGCAAACTCTTTTGGATACCATCTTTTAGCACTTCCATATGTTGCACCTGGATTTATACCTAGTAGCCTTTTTTCACTCTTTGCAATATCTTGATTTAAATATATCTTTAAATCATCTGGTGTTGTATCTAAATTTAAAGATTTATTTATAAAGTCGTTATAACGAATAACTTGATGGATCTGATCTTTTGTATATCTTTGATAGATAAATTTTTGTTTAGAATTAACAAAGAAAAGTAAAAAATTTGTAGTGAAATTTCTTCTAAAACTAAACGCCATATCTACTTGCTCTACACTTTTTGCTAATTTAAAAAGATTTAGATATCTATTTCCACTTGATTTACTATTATCTATGATAATTTTTTTTACATTTGGATGATTTAAAAAAAGTTTTGTGGATACAAATGAACCAAATATTATAAGTTCACATTTAGGATAATTTTTAACTATATTTTCTATAGCTGGTGTTGCCATCACTGCATCACCAAGCCAAGTAGGAATTTCAATAAATATTTTCATTAATTATTATCCATCAAATTTTCTTTATCTTTAACTATTATCTTATCTATTAAATATTTTCCCTGTAGTTTTGATCCCATTACACTATGATGATTCGTATCACTATAAAGTACAATATCATCTCTAATAGCATAACAATACTCTTCATCACAAAATAATTTTATTGGGTCTAATGATATAATATTTTGATATTTTTTTGCTGTTTCAATTACAATATTTCTATATTTTAAATTTTCTTGTATATGTTTTTTATATTTAACTCCACAATAATCTCTCACTTTAGAAATCCCAAATGGCCTTTCAATACATACATCAGGAGAAAAATCTAAAGGTGGATTTTCAATTAAATAATATAAGTTAGTATTTTTCTTACTAAACTCTTCAAATAAGCTTGTTATATACTCTAACTTTGCTGCTCTTGTTATAAAGATAACATCCTTTATACTTTCTATATTTTCAACCTTTTTTAATAAAGCATGTATATTTTGGATTTTTTTCTTGCATTCAATATTTAGAGAGTTGTCTTCTAGTTTATCACGGTATGGTCCACAACCAGAATTAGCTAATATTAATGTTTCTATACCTTGCTTTTTAAATTCATCTGCAAAACCTCTATAAGAAGTATGTGCATGACTATCTCCTACTAATAATACAAACTGTTTAGTTAAATCATCTGATGTAGCTCTAATATAATCATTGTTTGGAACTGTGCCTAGTATTTTACTAATTAAAGATTTACCTTGATCATTTTTATGTGGCATCTTTTCAAACTGTTGAGAAAGTTGCTCTTTTTGCTCCAAATGTCCTCTGTTTGGTAAACCTTTTTTTGCATAGAAGTATTGGGAAATTAAACCTAAAAATAATACAACGCCAAATAAACTATATGCTAACTTGAAACTATCTTGCTTTCTAAAATAAATTTCTACATACCTATATGTCAAATATGATAATAAAATAGAAAGTGATATTATATAAATACTATATTCATAAATATCAAGATTTAAAATATTAACATACCCTATAATAACATAGTGCCAAAGATATAAAGGAAAACTAATTAAACCTAAAAATACTAATGGTTTAGAAGCAAAAAATCTTTGTTCTGAATTATGTATTAGTAATACCAATAATAATCCACTAGAAATTACAATAGCTAGTGTTTTAAAAAAGTTAAATTGAGTATTGTCAAATGCAAGAAATATAGAAACTAAAAAAATTAAATATATTAAAAGTTGAAACTTATTCAATAACTTTTCAAGTTGAACCTTTGTACTTAAAAGATAAATAAATCCTCCAAAAGCCAATTCCCAAAATCTAGCTAAGGAATGATAAAAATACTCTAATTCTATAAAATATGGAATTAAAATAAGAGAGATTAAAACTATAATTAATGTCCATAAAGAATTTAAAGGAATTTTATAAATTATTAATAATACTAATGGCCAAAAAAGATAAAATTGCTCTTCTACAGATAATGACCAAAAATGTAATAATGGCTTTAATTGTGCTGCCTGATCCCAATAACCAACTTCACTAATTAATCTAAAATTCTGAAAAAACCACAATGATGACTTTGCATGTTTTCCTAAGTTTCCAAGTTCGTTAGGAAGCAATATTAAATATCCTACTAATAATGCTACTGTTATCACTAAAATCATAGTAGGGAAAATTCGCCTAATTCTATTCCTATAAAACTCTTTAAAACTAAAAGATTTTGAATCTAATTTTGTAATAATAATCTGAGTAATTAAAAACCCAGATAATACAAAAAATATATCTACACCAACATAGCCAAAAGAGAAATGTTCTGGCCATATATGAAATAACAACACTAATAGTATAGCAATACCACGAAGTCCATCTAATGCTTGATTATATTTTAATGAATGGTTTACAATTGGTAAAAATTTCATATTAACTCTTTTACTTTAAATTTTGTTCATTATATATTTTTTTAGTAAAAATATTATTAATTAAATATCTTGCTTGAATCTTAGAACCTATAACACTGTAATGATGATGATCTTTATATAATACATCTCCATCCTTAATTGGAGAACAATATTCATCATCACAAAATAGCTTAGTTGCATCTAAAATTATAATATCCTTATATTTTTTAACTTCTTCAAATACAGTTTTTTTATACTCATATGATTGTTTATCATATGTTTCATAATCCATTCTACAATCTATTTTTGAAGGTTCATAAAAAAATGGTCTAGTTGCACAAATATCTGGAAAAAAATCCAAAGTTGGATTTGCTAATAAAAAGTAAAATTGATAGTCTCTTTTAGAAGAATATTCAAAAAGGTAACCAATAGAAGATACATGCCTAGGATTTGTAGAGATAAAAATAAGTTTTTCTATATTATCAAACTTATTTATAAATTCATATGTTTGATCCATCCCCTGTTTACAATCTTCCCTAATTACCTGATAATCTAATGAACCTTTTGGATAGCCTTTACATCCAGGATTACCTAATAGTAAAGTTTCATATCCTTTCTTTTTGAACTCTTCAGAAAAACCATCATAAGATGAATAAGCATGACTATCACCCATAAGAACAATATATTGTTTAGTAGGATCACTAGAGGTTGCTTGAAGTTGAATAGTTTTAAGTTCATTTTTATGTCCTAATATTGTTTCAAAAAGTAAAGAGGCATTTTCCACATTATCTATAGGTTCTTCAAATTGTTGTGTTATATGCTTACTACTATTTAAAAGATGCGTTCTATATTCAAATCCACCAGTCAAATATGCTCTTTGACCAAAGGCAACTACAACGATAACACCTAGCCAAAATAAAGCCATAGCAAACTTGAAACTTGTTTTCTTTCTTATATAAAACTCAACATATCTATATGTTAAATATGATAAAGAAATTGCAATTATAATAATCCAAATAGCATTTTGTGCTATATCAAAATTAAATATATGTGCATAACTTATAATTACATAGTGCCAAAGATATAAAGGGAAACTAATTAGTCCAAAAAAGACTAAAGCTTGTGAAGCAAATAGCTTAGTATTTGGATTTTCTACTAAATATAATAATAATAAACCACTTGAACATACAACAAATAATATAGATAAAAAGTTAAATTCTTGATTACCATAAGATATTAAAGAGATTATAAAAAGTGAGAATATAGGAATTTTGAATTTATTTAAATAACTCTTTATATCAAAATGTGTTGTTAAAGCAAAAATCAATCCACCAAAAGCCAACTCCCAAAATCTAGCTAATGAATGATAAAATTTATCAATATCTAATACTTGAGAGATAATTAAAAAAATGCTAAACACAATAAAAATAGCATATAAAAAATTAATTCTCAACTTATATAAAATTAATAAGAGTACAGGCCAGAACAAATAAAATTGTTCCTCTATAGATAACGACCAAAAATGTAATAAAGGTTTTAATTGTGCCGCTTTATCCCAATATCCTGCTTCTTCTAGAAGTCTAAAATTTTGCCAAAATAAAACAGCCGTTTTCATATGTCTTCCAAGTGATTTTAATTCACTTGCATACATAAAAAGATAGCCTATTAAAAAAGTAACTAATATTACTATTAGTACTGTAGGAAATATTCTTCTAATCCTATTACGATAAAACTCTTTTAAGGTAAATGTATTATTATCTAATTTTGTATAAATTATTTTTGTTATTAAAAAACCAGACAATACAAAAAAAACATCAACTCCCATATAACCAAAAGGGAAATACTCTGGCCAAAGATGAAAAACAAAAACTAAAATAATAGCAATCCCTCTAAGCCCATCTATAGCTGGATTATATTTTAAAGAATGATTTACAATTGGTAAAATTTTCATATTAATTTTTCTATTACTTTTAAAGTTTGATTTACATTATTTTCAATACTAAATTCTTTTACTTTTTCTTTATTGGAAAATTTTATTTCATTTAGTAGTTCATCATCTTTTAGTAGTTCATCTATCCATGTAAGTATTGAAAAATCATTAGCACTTTTCATATGAAATCTTTCATCTAATATTTCACTTGCTCCATTTTGCTTAGTAGTAATAACTACATTTTCATATACCATCGCTTCTAATACAACATTTGAAAATGGTTCATATCGTGTAGGAAATAAAAACAGATCACTCATACTATAAAATTTATCTACATCATCTCTAGGACCTGTAAAAATAACTTTGTCTTCAATACCTAGCTCTTTGGCATACTCTTTATAATACTTAAGTTTTTTCTCTTTTCCTACAACTATAAATTTAAAATTATTTTTTAATTTTGATACAAGTTCTAATGCTTCATTTACACCTTTTCTTTTAAATCCACTTCCTACATAAAGAATTATCTTTTCATCTTCTAATCCAAACTCTTCTTTTAATGCACTAAATTCAACTTTCTCTACTAAAGGTACTCCATTATAAACTACTTCAATTTTACTTGCTTCAATACCATAAGTATCAATAATTTGATTTTTAATCATTTGTGAATTTGCTATTATTTTTTTTGCATTCATAAATGTTCTTTTTTCTAAGTATAAATAGACAAAATGTAAAGGATTTAACATAGATTTTTTTTCAATCTCTAAGAAAACTTTATGTACACCATCTCCTGCTCTATATATATCTGGACAACTTATTCTTTCAAGTGAAAAATAAAAAAAATTCTTTTTATTTAAACATACTTGTAAATTAAATAATATTACACGTAACCAAGAAGGTAAAAACTTAACTATAGAAGAGTGAACTAATTCATGATCAATCTTTCTTTCATTTAAAGCAGCTGAAAGTCTAGATAAATATACCTCTGCACCACCATGTTTAGTTTTATTTGCTCGAACGAATTTTAGTTTTTTCAAAATATCAACCTTACTTTTTTATACTTTTACTCTACTAAAACACTAAATACTTTGAAAAAGTTTATCTAGCTTATTAACTGCTATATCAATTGAAAAATATTCTACAGCTCTTTTTCTTGCTATTTCACCCATATCTTTCATTTTATCTTTATTTTGATACAAGTATTTAATATGTTCATAAAACTGCTCAGTATCTTTTGCTACCAATCCACTTACATTATGTGATACTACACAAGAGTTAATACCAACATCTGATACTATAGGTACTACTCCTGATGCCATATATTGAATAGCTTTAAATGCACATTTTCCTTGAGCATGTGGAGAATCTGGCAATGGCATCAAACCAACATCAAATTTTGCAATTTCTATTTCTTGCGTTTCTAGACTCCAAGGAATAAAGTTAACATTAACATTTTCCATATTTACAGGCTTACCAGTTATCATCCTTACTTCTAATGAAAGTTCCTTAGAAAGTCTTTCAAAAACATTTTCCAAAAGCTTTAATTGATTATGATTAATATTACCACCAATCCAACCAACAACAAACTTTTCATTTTTAATATTATAGTCCCTCACAGCAATATCATTTGTCTCAACGGTTGATGGGATAATCTCTATATGATTATTGAGAGCTGACACATATTTAAAAAGAATCTCATTCCC
>Ga0209045_1003447_pt1 | contig 10122 bp, 10 predicted proteins | sample SaaInlLV_10m_DNA_4_FD_184664 | JGI IMG/M metagenome (GOLD analysis project Ga0209045, IMG submission 184664) | Marine microbial communities from expanding oxygen minimum zones in the Saanich Inlet - Saanich Inlet SI072_LV_200m_DNA (SPAdes) (version 2) | ecosystem: Environmental > Aquatic >...
AGTAAGTTCAGCTGACAATAACCTTTCCAGCGGAGAGTAAGACCATGATTAAGTGGTATACCCAACACCCTACCGCCGCCAACTTGACGATGCTGGTGGTCATCATTCTAGGATTGATCAGCCTGCCAAACCTGCAACGAGAAACATTCCCACGCATTAGCAACGACAAGGTCAGTATCCAGGTAATGTATCCCGGCTCCACCGCTGAAAATGTCGAAGATGCAATCTGCCGACGCCTTGAAGACAGCCTTGAAAGTATTTCCGATCTGGATGAAATGATTTGCGAAGCCTCTGAAGGATTTGGCAAAGCCACTGCGGTGATGCTAGAAGGCAGTAAAATGGAACGTTTTCTGGATGATGTTAATGCAGCTGTCGATGCCATCAATGATTTCCCTGATCAGGCTGAATCCCCTATCGTTGAAGAACTCGGACGCACCGATGCTGTTATCTCAGTAGCCATCACCGGCCCGGAAAATCCGGTCATTCTTAAAGCTTATGCTGAAGACGTGAAACTACGTTTGCTGGCCACGGCTGAAATTGCCAACGTCGATATTGACGGATTCTCAGATCATCAAATCCGTGTCGAAATTCCCGCTGCTCGATTACGACAATACGGTCTTTCTCTGGCCGATATTGCCGGCATCATGCAAAGCCAGAGTGTCAGCACTCCTGCCGGTCGTCTGGAAAGTGATCAGGAAGATATCCTGTTACGTTTCGATGACCAAAGAAAAACTGTCAATCAGGTGGGCAACCTTGTAGTTATTTCAGGTAAAACTGGTGCTGCCATACGTTTACACGATATAGCTTCTATCACTGACCGCTTTGATCGTGATGAAACCCGAATCCTGTTTAATGGTGAACGAGCTGCCATTTTGAATATCACAAAGACTCAGACCCAGGATATTCTTAAATCCTTAAACGATGTCAAAACCTTTATTGAACAGGAAAATAAACTGGCTTCCAGCGGCATCAAACTGACATTAACTCAGGATAGGGCTTCCGTTGTTCAGGATCGTCTCGACATGATTTTAAGCAATGGCGTGCAGGGTTTACTGGCTGTATTTGCGATACTCTGGCTATTTTTCAGTTTTCGTTATAGCTTCTGGGTCACCATGGGTTTGCCTATCTCTTTTCTGGGCGCCATGTTCGTAATCCCTCTTGCTGGTATGACCATAAACATGATCACTCTGGTCGGCCTACTGATCGGTGTCGGTCTGTTGATGGATGATGCCATTGTTATTGCTGAAAATATTGCTGCTCGACTGGAAAAAGGTGAACGAGCCATGCACGCCGCTATGGCAGGTGTAACTCAGGTTTTACCCGGCATACTTTCTTCTTTCACAACAACTCTACTGGTATTCGGTTCACTGGCATTCATCACCGGTGAAATTGGTCAGATATTACGTGTCATGCCAATCGTATTAATCATAGTATTAACAGTGAGCCTGATCGAAGCCTTTCTAGTTCTGCCTTATCACCTCGGTCATAGCCTGAAGGGTATGGAAAATAGAAAACCTTCCCGCTTTCGTGCAGGATTTGAACATGGTTTTGATACCTTTAGGGATAAAATGTTCGTACCTGTACTGGATAAAGCTGTTTCCTATCGCTACATGACGCTGGGTATCGTCATCATGTTAATCATCGCTGCCATCGCTTTACCGGTATCAGGAAAGTTAAAGTTTGTTGGCTTTCCGCCCACCGATGGAGACATTATCGAAGCACGATTATTACTACCTCAAGGAACACCTCTTTCACTCACTGAATCGATAGTAAACCGCATTCAACAAGCAGCAAAAGATATCAATAAGGAACTGGCTCCTAAACAGCCAGGTCAACAGAATCTAGTCAATAACATCACCATTGTTTATGGACAAAATCCTGATGCTTATGAATCAGGCCCGCACGTTGCCCGAATTATTGTTGACCTGCTCAGCGCCGAAGTCAGAAACACCAGTATTGATGAATTTCGTGCTGCCTGGCGTAAGGAAACCGGTGAGCTTGCCGATGTTATATCCCTTAAATACACCGAGCCCGCTATTGGACCCGGCGGCCGTGCAATCGAAGTCCGATTGAAGGGCGATGATTTAAATGAATTAAAACGAGCCTCTCATGATATGCAAAACTGGTTTAACGGGTATGCAGGTGTCATGGATGTCAGCGATGATTTACGCCCGGGAAAACGAGAGTTACGCGTTCGACTGAAAGAGTCAGCCGGTGTGCTGGGCATTAATGCCAACATGGTTTCAAGCCAGATCAGAGCGGGCTTTCAGGGTATTCAAATTGATGAATTTCCAGTTGGCGCTGAAACCTATGAAGTTGACCTTCGTCTGGCAGCCTCTGATCGTTTATCAGCTGATGATCTGGAACAGTTAACCATAACCGGACCCAATGGCAGCCAGATACCATTACCCAATGTAGCCACTATCGAAGAAGTTCGAGGCTGGGCACGAATTAATCGCGTAGATCGTAAACGCACAATTACTGTTTATGGAGACGTACAACGAGAAATCGCAAATTCACAGGAATTACTCGGACTGGCCGCTAAGGATATTAATATCAAGATTCAGGAAAAATACCCGAGTGTAAATATTGATACCCAGGGTGAAAGTCAAAACTCAGCCAAAACCGGTAAATCAATCGTCAGAAATGTTGCTCTCGGCATGATCGGTGTTTATATTTTACTGGCCTTACAATTCCGTGGTTATGCTGCACCCCTCACGGTCATGGTAGTCATCCCAACCGCTTTAATCGGTGTAATGTTTGGTCATTTTGCACTCGGACTGGACTTAACCATGCCCAGTATTATCGGCATGGCCTCACTGTTTGGTGTGGTGGTGAATGACTCGATCCTGCTGGTGGTGTTTATTCGAGAAGCACGGGATAAAGGGGTTGAAACTTATCAGGCAGCCAAGGAAGCCGGTCGTGCAAGATTCCGCCCTATTCTGCTCACATCCATCACAACTATTGCTGGCTTAACCCCGTTGCTTACAGAAACTAGCTTACAGGCACAGATTCTGATTCCGATGGCAGCAGCACTGGCATTCGGACTCACTTCAGCAACCCTGACGGCATTATTCCTGGTGCCATCTTTGTACTGCATACTGGATGATTTTGATTTACTGGGACAGTTGCACGCAGAAGAAGAGGAGGAGTAAACCACTCTTGAGTTACTCCCTTGAAAGACTTACCGTTGCTTCGTAGGGTGCGCCGTGCGCACCATTGGTGCTGGCACTGAAATTTAATGGTGCGCGCGGCGCACCCTACCCACAAACTTAATTATTTCTGGTACAGAAAATGCCCGTTGCCATAACTTTCCCCGTTATTGGGAATAAACATGGCTTTGCATAAACTGAAATACTTATTCCAGCTCTCCACTTCTTCGATGGATAAATATTGAGGATAGAGTCGATCTATTGAATCCCAGAAACGTTTATGCCATTCATCCAGCGTTTTCCAGTAATTCATTCCATTCACAAACCAGCTTTTTTTGAATGTTAAATGGGTATTATGTCTCTGTGGCTCACTAAACGGCCAGATATGAGCACCCGGATAATACTCTCCCATTAAAGAGTCTTCTGCATTTAAAAAAGCAGGAAGAACATCAATAGAAACTATGCAGTGATGCAGACTTAAACCTCCGGGTTTCAATAATAGAGATAAGTTTTTCTGCAATAAATCGATGTTACTGACATGTTCCAGAAATCCGACAGATATTACCCGGTCAAAAGAACCTGCTTCAATATCAAGAGATTCTACTTCATTAAAATATGCCTGGATTAACCTGAAACGTGAACGGTCAAAATTATTTTCAGGGTTCATTAATTCATTTCTAATATGCTTAGTCTGTACATCACTCGGGTTAATGGCTGTAACGGTAATATTGGGATAAGTCTCAAGCAGATATTTTGATAAACCACCAAACCCACAACCCAGGTCGACTATCGACTGCCCATCCTGAATATCAGCTCGTTCGATAAGTAATTTATATTTATTGATCTGGGCCTGTTCCAGTGATATATCTTCCAGCTGATGCTGCGCCTGATCCACACCAAAATAACCCATCGTATAAGCCAGGTATTCCCTGTCGAGAAAAGCTCGATAAACCTGATATTCCTCATCATAATGACTTACTGAGATTGGTCGGGTTTCCTTTTTTGATATATCTCCTTCAAAGGAGTTTAAGCCATAATCTTCTGCAAAATTTTGATTGTCTTTCCAGCGTTTATACTCTCGGTCAAAATATCGTTCTAAGTGTTTTTCAAAGACCTTTAATTCGGCAGAGCCATATCCATGAATTCCGCAACTAGCCAATTGTTGAGTTATATTCATTCGCCAGATTTAACTCATGTAGAGTACTTTTTTAAAGCGACTACTGCATTTAAGCCACCAAAAGCAAATGCATTAGACAATGCATTACTTATCGTCTGCTGACGTGCCTGATTAGGCACATAGTCAAGATCACATAATTCATCTGCCTCAGTAAAGTTAGCGGTAGGAGGAATAATTCCATGGTGGATAGATAGCGTAGTTGCTACCAGCTCTAAGGCACTCGATGCACCCAGTGCATGACCATGCATTGACTTGGTTGAAGAAATAGCAAGCTGTCGGGCATGACCTTGAAATAGCTGGTTAATAGCTTCTGTTTCGGCAATATCATTAGCCAATGTTGCCGTTCCGTGAGCATTGATATAATCAACCTCATTAACATTTAAGGCGGCATGAAGTAATGCTTTATCCATAGCTCTAATAATTCCAGAAACATTGGGACGTGTAATATGATGCGCATCAGAAGTCATACCACAACCCGCCAATTCAGCATAAATACGGGCTCCTCTGGCTTTTGCATGTTCTTCTGTTTCCAGTAATAACATGCCGGAACCTTCTCCTAACACCATGCCACTACGGTCTTTACTAAAGGGACGACAGGTATCATTCGACACCACCCTGAGTGCATCCCATGATTTTAATAAACCATAGGTAAACGGTGCATCGGAGGCTCCGACCAATGCTACATCCACCAGTCCGGACTTAATCATGCTGATACCCTGAATAATGGCATGAGAACCAGAGGCGCAGGCACTGGAAAGCACATAGGCAGGTCCTTTAATCCCGAGATGCAAACTGACCATACTGGCAGCAGCACTAGGCATGCCTCTGGGAATAGTTAAAGGGTGTACTCGAGAACTATTTTGCCGGTAGAGTTTCTCATAAGTAACTTCATCGGTATGCTTTCCACCACAGCCACTGCCAATAATTACAGCTGCATCGGTAAGTGCCTGATCTCCACAACTCAATCCTGCATCTTCTACTGCTTCCCGGGCTGCAACCACGGCTAACTGGGAAAAACGATCAAGCAAAGAGAGTTCATCTGAAGAAAAATAGTTATCTGACTGAAACTCAGGTAATACAGCCCCAACGGAGATTTTTACACCATCATAAGCCGGATCTAAAGGTTTAATGGCTGACCGGCCTTCCACTATTGCATTCCAGAAAGAGGGTACGTTTAAGCCTAAAGCTGAAACTGATCCCAGCCCGGTAATCATGACACGACGATTCATGCTTTTAATATAAATTAGCAGTTAGTGCCGAATATCATCTAATTTTTGCACAATATCATTTACGGTCACAATGGAAGGAATAAGTTCATTGGGTATTTCTACATCAAAAACTTCTTCAAGTTCAAATAACACTGAAATTGCCTTTAAAGAATCAATGCCAAGCTCTTTCAGTTTAGTATCTGGTTTCACGTCTTCAATATCACAATGAGCTACTTTGGCAATGGTTACGGCTATTTTTTCTAACATAATATAAATATTCTAGAGCTGAGGTTAAACAGCCCACGTTTAAAGTCAGGCCATAAATTAAAAAATGTACTCCCTAATCTATTATTTCCAGGGTAAATTATTTACCAGTACTACTTATAGCAAAGATAAATAGTTCTGCCATTAATTTTATAAAATAAATATCTTCTCTATATAAATATTAAATTTAATTTTTATTATATATATCAATTAGTTTGAGTATCTTCTTAATTTAAGTTATAAAGTATTTCTCGTAACTAATTTTATATTTTTAATAACATTACCTTTACCCACAAAAGTTTAGTAAAACCGGCGAATGCAAACAAAAGATAAACTTTCAGCAGCATGGTCTAGTAGTAAAAATGTTGATCAAAACCAGAAACTGGCAAGCTATACCCAGTTCACCACAAGATATGACTCAGAAACCGGTTCTATCTGGTGCTGGATGCAGCCTGAACCTCGCCCCTGCATCAATACGACTCTTATCGATGAACTTTCTCAACTTCAACAACAACTCATCGATACCTACAAATCACCCCACAAAGATGCAATCTGGTCATTCCAGCATCTGATACTGGCATCAAAAACACCTGGAATTTATAATCTGGGTGGTGATTTAGAGTTATTCATGGAATGCATTGTTAATAAGCATGAAGAACAACTAAGACAATATGCGCATAAATGCATAAATTTAGCGTATCGAAATATTACCAACCTAGATCTATCAATTTCTATGATTGCACTGGTGCAGGGACAGGCTTTAGGCGGTGGGTTTGAAACAGCACTTTCCTGCGATACCATTATTGCAGAGCGCAGCTCTCAAATGGGTTTTCCTGAAATAATGTTTAACATGTTTCCAGGTATGGGAGCCTATCACTTACTGGCTCGAAAAATTGGTTCATCAAATGCAGAGCGTATTATTTTAAGCGGAGAAACCTATAGCGCAGGTCAACTCTATGAAATGGGCATTATCGATATTCTTGCAGAAGATGGTAAAGGCGTGCAGGTCACCGAGGACTACATGAAAAGCCATAACCAGTCACACAATACTATTCGTAATATTAAAAAAATTCGCCAGGTTATTCACCCGATAACACGTCAAAGTTTATATGATGTGGTTGACCTATGGGTGACAGCAGCTATGAACATGACCCGGAAAGACTTATCTAAAATGCAGCGCCTGCTACATTTACAAAAAGATTTCAAAGACAGTAAAACTATCAGGAAAGACGATAATATATTAATTCCTAGACGAGGCGAATGGCGTAAAATTAAAGAGGTAAAGTTTCCTTTAACGACTCACCTGGGCGATAATGTGCTGCACAACAGAAGAAAGAATGACAGCAGAAGACGAGCCTGATACTCACCTCAGCAAAACCTGCTACCCCCCAATTTCCAACTCCACAACATTTTACTATGCCTTACCAGCTAAAGAAACTGGTCGTCAACGATAAACACGAGGACTTTATCGTCAGTATTTTTATAACCAGGCTAATAAAATAATCTATCAGCCTGGTATATTCTTATACCTTACAAGTCATATCCTGACCGCAACACATGGGCGACTTGATCATGCCATGGCCATCGGGGCAGGTAGACACATGCACAGTTTCACCATCATCAGTAGTAATAGTGCTATGCTCAAGCTCTTTATCACAGGTTCCACAGGTCATCGTCCCGACACTCATACCACACACTTCACACTTATAAGCTGACATTTTATTCTCCAGTTAATTATAATATTTGGACTTAACAGATTAGTTAAGCTGCTCGACATAATACCTGAATAAACTGGCAAAAAAATCAGTAAATCCTCAGTTGTTCATAATAATGAAAAATAGATTAATGCGAAATCACCTTATGCTCCGGTATACTTTTTACATAAAAACCATAAGTTTTTTGAGTTTTGAGTAATTCGACACATTTCTAATTTATTAATCACTTAAAATAATCACATTCAAAATTCATTTACGAGTAGTAACAATGGGTAAAAATATAACTTTTATTGGCATGGATGATGACGATGACAAAACCATCTTTCAAACAGAAGAAGATAGAACAGGAAATTGCAGGGCTTACAGATGATGACACCACTGAAGTAGAGATCACTAACCAGTTATCAGCCCCCAGCAAACCTTATTGGCAACAGGTTTTTGGCTAAACAATCAGGTCGATTTATAAATTACAGTGACAGGTTTATACTCACCACAATTGATTGAGAAACCCGTGACCCCCATAAAATGTCAAGCATCAAATCTGCCCTGATAATATTAACCACATTACTCAGTATGTCTTTCATCTGGGCACTGGTAACCCCCGAAATTGAACCTGACCAATTATCAGAAATTTTAGCTCAACAAAAAAAATTAGTAAGATCGAACAATGCCTTATTAAATCGCATTGAAACTCTCGAAAATAGCCTGGCTGAACTACAATCAATTCGACAACAACATGAGCTGCAACTCAGCGAGCTTGAACAACAAATACCCACTTCAGTACTTCATCCAGACATGGCTTCTATTGAAGCAGAAGAAAAACAGCCAGAAGCAGTTATAAGGACTACTAAACCCCCGACCTTGCAGGAAAAACTGGTCACTGCCAACATCCAGCTGGACACTATCCAAAGAATAAAACAGCGAGTTGGAGAGAATCGACTAGCACGCCTTCAGTTACGCGATCAGGCAATTCGTGAAGACTGGATTGACAGCCCAGAATATATTGAAAAAGAGCAGCAATTACCCTCACCAACAGGGGGGCTAAGAGAAGAATTCGGTGATCAGGTTTATGACCAGTATCTATACGCTTCAGGCAGGCCAAACCGAATTATAGTGCGCGAAGTTTTTAGTGGATCAGCAGCCGAAGAAGCAGGCATTGAAGCGAGAGACATCATCCTCAGTTATGCATCGAAACTCATCTTTACAATGAACGAACTTCAGCAGGCCACTACCGAAGGCAATTCTGGAGAACCAGTATTAATAGAAATACTTCGGGATGACTTACCTTTCACGACCAGTGCACCTCGTGGTCCACTCGGAATATCCATGGCAATTTCAAGAAAAAAACCCGAGTAGCCACACTCAATTTCAAACCTTAACGCCGTTTTCCATAGCTATACCATAACCTGCTGGGTGCATCGACTTTTTCACGTTCAACCCACAGCAGGTGCAAACCTCCCTGATCATCCAGCGCGATGGATGCATGCGATTGTTCTCCCTTACCCGAGGCTGGTTTGGGTGAAAAATCTATACTCCATTCATCATCTTCATTGTATGAGCTGATCCAGATATCTGAACTGCCCTGCCGGTAATCATCCCAGGCTACTGCAAAGTTACCCACCTTATTACCGGTTGTGGCCGGGTTATAATGAGGCAAAGTATCACCCTTTTTACCATGCACTTTTTCATTAGGTCCAAATGAGTCATCACTGCCTAAGGCTGCGTAAATCCCATAACCGGTACCACCACGTCTTTTATCCATCCACGCAGCAATAAACTCATCTTTAGCATAAGCAGCCATTGAAACGCGGGTAACCCCACTGCCCTTATCATATTTATTTCTATTGGAAAAAAACTCATTCAAATACTGGACCTCTGAAAATGAGTCGCCATTATCTACAGAATAACTATATTTCAACCGGGTATGTCCAGACTGGCGATCTTCCCAGGCAACCATTAACCCGACATCATTCACAGCAATCGTTGGAAAAAGAACAGGTGTATCCAGCTCTACTGGTTCGACACGACTCTTAGAAGTCACCACCAATAAACCAGTTGAATCAAGATCCAGTCGTGCAACCCATAAACTCCAGCTTCTTCCACGCTGTTCACGCCAGACAGCAAAACTATTATGCCCTGTTGTAGCCAAACTAACCTGGCTAGCAGTATCGGTTGATAGCCTGGAAGTCATTGATAAACGTTGGCCAGACAAAGAACGAACATACACAGAACCATCCTGTTCCCAGGCTAAAATAAATTGAGAGCCCGTTAAGGCTGCTATCGCAGGTTCATAGGCTTCAAGCCCTGTACTAACCTGTAATTTTTTGGAAAAAACGTGATCTCCGGTTTTCTTCAAACTGATATATACCTGAGGATCTCCACTAAAATCATCTTCCCAACTCACTGCTATCGAATCACCTGAAACAGAGATATGTTTACGCCCTGCTCCTTCCAGATGATGAAATACACCCTTAACAGGTTTAGCCGTAACCGCTATCTTTTGCTCAAAACTCCAAACATCAGAAGCCAGTAGAGGATGCGTAAAAAAGCAAAGGCATAAGCCAACTATTAATCGATTCATTTTGTAGCCAGATACTCTTTTAATT
>Ga0209045_1003450_pt1 | contig 10115 bp, 8 predicted proteins | sample SaaInlLV_10m_DNA_4_FD_184664 | JGI IMG/M metagenome (GOLD analysis project Ga0209045, IMG submission 184664) | Marine microbial communities from expanding oxygen minimum zones in the Saanich Inlet - Saanich Inlet SI072_LV_200m_DNA (SPAdes) (version 2) | ecosystem: Environmental > Aquatic > Marine...
ACGATTTGATCAAACAAGGTTGTCAGGTCCAGGTGGTAGCTGATTGTGTGTCTTCCAGAACAAAAGAAAACAAGGAAATAGGCATCAAGAGAATTGTTCAGTCAGGCGGTCAGGTCACATGTGTTGAAATGGCATTTTTTGAATTGCTGAGGGCAGCTAAGGGTGATAAATTCAAGCAGATCATAAAATTGATCAAATAGTTTTGGAAATTATGATGGACGGTTTTTTGAAGAAAAAAATATTTGACAAAAAAAAGAGTTTTGTGTATTTTAGAAGATTGGTTTTGATGATGTCTATCCATATTAGTTGGTCACGATATTAGTTGGCCATGAATGAGTTGAAAACAATTCGAGGATATTTTTATGGATCGTAGAGCAAGCGTTTCCCGCAAAACAAATGAGACTGAAATTAGCGTCTGTTTTGATATAGACGGTTCAGGTAATGTGGATATTTCAACCGGGATTCCTTTTTTCGACCACATGCTTACAGCTTTTGCCATCCATGGTTTTTTTGATCTCAAGATCAATGCTGTAGGAGATCTTGACGTTGATTATCACCATACTATTGAGGATATCGGTCTGGTCCTTGGGCAGGCACTTTCAAAAGCCCTTGAAAATAAAAAAGCGATAGTCAGGTTCGGGGACTTTTGTGTACCAATGGATGAGGCCTTGTCAAGGGTTACAATCGATGTGTCAAACAGGCCCTATCTTGTGTATAATTTCCCACGCGATCTTAAGGTTAAAGGAAAATTTGATGCCTATCTTGTCAAAGAATTTTTCCAGGCATTTTGTGTTCAAGGAGCACTTAACCTTCATATAAATTCATATTATGGTGAAAATGAGCATCATGTACTGGAATCAATTTTTAAGGCGTTTGGAAAATCTTTGCATATGGCCACAAGAACGAATGAAAAAATTTCCAATGTTCTGTCCAGCAAGGGAAGCCTTTAAAAATCGTTTTTACATTTCAAATGAAGCAAAAATTAAAATACAGTGAATATAAATGCAAATAATACCGGCTGTTGATATTAAACAAGGCAAATGCGTCCGGCTTTTACAGGGCAGGATGGAGGATACCACTCATTACTCGGATGACCCTGTAAAGATGGCTCAAAGATGGGAGATTCAAGGTGCAAGTCTTATCCATGTGGTTGATCTTGATGGTGCCTTTGCAAAAGAGGTGAAAAATCTAAAAACAATTCAGGATATTTTAGCCGGGATAAATGTTCCCATACAGGTGGGTGGCGGTATCAGAGATCTTGCAACCATTGAAATGTACCTGGATGCCGGTGTCTCAAAGATCATTATTGGAAGTGAAGCGCTTTATCATCCAGAATTTGTTAAAGAAGCCTGCAAAGCGTTTCCAGATAAAATTGTCGTTGGAATCGATGCCAGAAATGGCATGGTTGCTGTTGAAGGATGGAGTCGGACTTCTGAGACAAAAGTCATTGATCTTGCCAAAGAATTTGAGTCCTGTGGGGTTGCTGCAATTAATTTTACCGATATATTTAAAGATGGCATGCAGATCGGTCCCAATATTGAAGAGACTGCTGCTTTAGCTTGCGCTGTGTCCATTCCCATTGTGGCATCCGGTGGGGTCAGCACGCTTAAGGATATTAAAAATCTTCTCAAAATAGAAAACAAAGGTGTGACAGGTGTAATAACCGGCAGGGCACTTTATGAAGGTACCCTGGATTTAAAAGAAGCCATCAGGATTTCAAAATAAGAATTATCTATAGAGATAATTATTGACATGTGATTATAAATACTTAGCTTATTTACTTGCAGAACCGTAAAATTTTGGAGTCAGCGCCGCCAAGATGTATATTCCTGAGGAAAAAGTTTCAGAGATTTTAAATACTTCAGATATTGTTGATGTCATTTCAGAATCAGTTATTTTAAAAAAATCCGGAAGAAATTTTTTCGGGTTATGCCCGTTTCATTCTGAAAAGACCCCTTCTTTTTCTGTAAATGCAAGTAAACAGATTTTTCATTGTTTTGGCTGCAGTGCTGGTGGAAATGTATTGTCCTATGTTATGAAATATCATGGAATTACATTCCCTGAAGCTGCAAAAATGATGGCTCGCAAGTATAATGTAACTATAGAGACCAAAGAGATTGACCCGGTAAAAAGAAGACAGATTCATCTTAAAGAGGATCTGTTCCGGTTGAATAAAACCATCATGGAAGTTTATTTTGATGGGCTTAAAAAGCAAGATATAGGGAAGACCCCTATGCAATACCTTAAAAAAAGAGGGATTACTGACGATACGATTGAGCAATTTAGACTCGGGTTTTCACCCAATAATTGGGATACCATTGTTAAGGTTTTAAAAGATCGAAAAATTTCCAAAAATATTGCAATTCAAAGTGGTTTGATTTTGGAAAGAAAACAAAACAATGGGTATTATGATAGATTTAGAAATCGTATCATGTTTCCCATTTTTGATGTGAATATGCAGGTGGCAGGGTTTGGTGGCAGGGTGATGGATGATTCCATGCCAAAATATATGAATTCCCCTGATACACCCGTATATAATAAAAGTCGTATCCTTTACGGTCTTCATGCTGCAAAACAATATTGTCGACAAGAAGGTTGTGTTTACATTGTTGAAGGATATTTTGATTTTTTATCCCTTTACCAAAACGGTATTAAAAACACAGTGGCCAGTCTTGGTACTGCACTAACATCGGATCATGTTAGGATACTTAAAGGATATGCTAAAAGGATGGTATTGGTTTTTGACTCTGATACCGCCGGAATTAATGCTGCTAAAAGAAGTATTAAAATTTTCATGAATGAAGGAGTTGATACAAGAATCCTTGTACTTCCACAAGGACATGACCCGGATTCCTATGTGCTAAAACAGGGTCAAAAAGCTTTTAATGAATTGGCTTTAAATGCCAAAACAATGATGCAGTTTCTTTTGCACATCTCCATTGATACACATGGATTGTCCGTGGAAGGCCGGATCAGGGTTTTAGAGGATATGAAAAAGCAGCTGATTTTGATTCAAGACAGCGCCTTAAGATCTTTATATGTAAAAGAGCTTGCCGAAACGCTGAATATTGATGAAAAAGCCGTTTTGGAGAAGGTCAGGGAACAATATTTAAGTCATCCCGGAAAAAAATCCTTTTTACATGATGGTGAAAATAAGGATGCTAAATTGGAATCTGACCGAAGAGAAGAACAGATGATTTCGTTGATGTTAAACTATCCCGAAATCATAAATGAAATTAAAAACAAAGAAGTTTTAGAATATTTTTATTCGGAAAAATTAAAACGCCTGGCACAAAAAATTTTAAGTCTTGATCCCAAAAAAGAAGCCTTCATTACAAATGCTATGGCTGGTATGGAAAATGCTGAGGACCAAGAACTTATAGCTTCATTTGCCATGAATGATTTTTTTTCAGAACAAGATATTCATCAAACTGCTTTGTCAATCATTCATAGAATTATTAGAGTGAGAAAAAAACAGGAAAACACTTTGACAACTAAAATTATAAGTGCGGAAAAGGGCAGTGATTCTGATTTGATGGACCTGTTAAAGAAAAAGCAGGCAGAGATTCAGCAATTGCATGATCATTTATAACTTTAACCCTTTGGGAGGCATTTTATGGCAGGTAAGACAAATACGTCTGGAGAGGATGTTGTGATTAGTAAAAAAGAATTAAAAAAATTGATTAAAAAAGGTGAAAAAAACGGCTCACTCTCTTTTGCCGAAATTAATGACGCAATTTCCGATGATTTAAAATCCTTGGATCAAATCGATGATATTGTTGTGCAGCTTAAAGAGCTTGGGATAAGACTTGTGGATAAGGAAAAAGAAAAAATTAAAAAGGCCACAAAGAAAAATGCAGCAAAAGGAACACCTAAATCATCAATTAAAAAGAGTGCTAAAGATAAAAAAATTGCAAAAGATAAATCTAAAAAAGCATCAGGAAAAGAAAAAGATAAGAAAGAGGAAAAGGGGAAAAAACCGGTTAAAAAAGATCTTTTTCCTGTTAAAAAGAGCAGTTCCGATATTGAATTTGGTGCTGTTACCGACCCTGTGAAAATGTATCTCAAGGAAATGGGAATGGTAACCTTACTCAGTCGTGAAGGCGAAATAGAAATTGCCAAAAAAATTGAGAAAGGGGAACATGATATCCTACGAACAATGCTGGACTGTCCCATAGCTTTATCCACAATTTTTATTTATGGGGCTAAAATGGAAAAAAAATCCATGCGGCCAAAACATGTTTTAAGGGATGTGGATGAAGGGGATGGGGTTGTAGATGAGGTTTCAAAACAGGAAAAATTTTTAAAATCTTTAAAAATAATATATGATATTCATCAAAAGACTCTTGAAAAAAGGGATCTGTTACTCCTGGAGAAAAAAAGATCTAAAAAATATGAAATTTACTCAAGTGAGATATTTAACAACACGGAAACAATATTTGAGGAATTAAAAAAATGGCGGTTTGAATCAAATATTATCGATACAATTGAAAAAAGCATTAGAAATGCAATTGCATGGTTTGATAAAGTGGACGATCTATTTAAAGAATGCGCTAAAACTTTTAATGTCAAACCCAAAACAATGCTTGATCAAGTTTGTGATGAAACAACTTTTGTAAAGTGGTCTTCCAACAGGTCAGCTATTAATAAAGAACGAGCTAAAATATTATATCATGATATCTGTTCGCTTTTAAACCAGGTTTGTTTACGAAAAGATGAGATAAAAGGAGATTCAACTTTTTTAAGACAGATTACCGATACTATCGACAAAGGACGCAGGGATGCCGATTTTGCAAAAAGAGAATTGGTGAGAGCAAACTTGAGACTGGTGGTAAGTATTGCAAAAAAATATACAAACAGAGGTTTACAATTCCTTGACTTGATTCAGGAAGGTAACATTGGTTTGATGAAGGCAGTGGATAAATTTGAATACAGAAGGGGATATAAATTTTCCACATATGCCACATGGTGGATCAGGCAGGCCATTACAAGAGCTATAGCAGACCAGGCCAGAACCATCCGGATCCCCGTCCATATGATTGAAACCATTAACAAGCTGATTCGGACATCCCGATACCTTGTGCAGGAAATGGGGAAAGAGCCGTCACCGGAAGAAATTGCAGAAAAAATGGAAATTCCAATTGAAAAGGTTAGACGTGTTTTAAAAATTGCAAAAGAACCTATTTCTCTTGAAACACCAATTGGAGAGGAAGAAGACAGTCATTTGGGCGATTTTATTGAAGATAAAAAGTTTTCTATTCCTTCGGATGCAGCCATTGATTTTAGCCTGGCAGAGCAAACCCGGAAAATCCTGGCCACATTGACACCACGTGAAGAAAAGGTCCTTCGCATGCGGTTTGGTATTGGTGAAAAATCAGACCACACACTGGAAGAAGTGGGCAAGGATTTTACAGTAACAAGGGAGCGCATTCGTCAAATTGAGGCAAAAGCATTAAGAAAGCTAAGACATCCGACAAGAAGTAAGAAACTTAAGACCTTTATTGAAAATTAAATTAGTCGAGAATTAAATCTTGACACAAAATTTGTTTTTATATATATATTGCAAGTTTGTGTGTACGAAAGGGCCCATAGCTCAGTTTGGCAGAGCCACCGGCTCATAACCGGTCGGTCCCTGGTTCGATCCCAGGTGGGCCCACCAACTAAATATAGTAAGGGCATGTTTGATGAGGAAAATTGAAAACCAAAAAGGATATTCAATTTATATATGAATGTGCCAAAAGAATATCGAGTGGATATACAAAATCAAAAGCGTGGTAAAATACCACGCTTTTTTTGTTTGGTGCCGGGTTTGTCATGGTGAAAACAAAAGATATCCTGGAATTGCTCAATCGTATTGTTCCTTTTGATATTGCTGAGGATTGGGATAACTCAGGGCTTCAGGCCGGTAATCTGGACTGGGAAGTAAAAAAGATTATGATTGCCCTTGATGTATCCATGCCCTTAATGGAGGCTGCAAAAAAGGCTGATTGTGATCTTGTGATTACCCATCATCCTTTGATGATCAGACCGGAAAAATCCTTTCATTTTAACAAAATGCCCGGCAGCGCCATTGAAGTCGCAGCGAAACATGGTATCAGTATCATTTCTGCTCATACAAATCTTGATAAGGCAAATGATGGTCTAAATGATTGTTTTGCAACAAAGGTCGGCTTAGAAAATACAAAAGTTTTTTTTATAGAGAATCCATTATCAGTGTCAGAAGATGAAATGATCGGTATGGGAAGAATTGGATTCCTTAAATCGCAGGCAACACTTAAACAAGTCGTTCATCAAATTAAAGAAAAACTTGGTTTAAACCATCTGCGAGTAATAGGGGATATGGATTTGTCTGTAAATTGTGTTGCTGTATGCACAGGCAGCGGCGGCTCTCTCGTGGAAGAGTTTTTAAAATCCGAGGCAGAAGTTTATATCACAGGCGATATTAAATATCATGAAGCAAGGCGTGTTGAAGAAAATTCAAAGGCTCTGATTGATGTTGGGCATTTTGGTTCTGAAAATATGGCTGTTGATCTGCTTTTTGACAAATTAGGTCAGGCTATTCAAAAAGTCGGGCTAAATATACAGATTGAAAAATTTAATAAAGAAAAAGATCCATTTATTATAGTTTAAGGATAAGACATTATGAAAGATATTACCACTAAACATGAGATAGAAACTCTGGTTAAACTTCAGGAAGCTGAGACCCAGATTGTCAGGCTTAATGCTGTCTTGATTAAGGTTGAAAAAGAAAAGGAAAAATTAAGTGCGAAATTAATGCAGTTTGAAAATGCTTTACAGGAAAATAAAGAAAATTTTTCAAGGGCTAAGGCTGGCTGCCGGGATATTGAAATTGAAATTCAAGTTGTTGATGATCGGATTATTAAAAGTAATGAAAAATTGAGGATGGTAAAGACCAATAAAGAATATAACCTTTTTTTAAGAGAAGTGGACGACAATAAAAAACGTAAAGATGTTTTGGAAACTGAATTATTGGAATATCTTGATGAAAAAGAGGAAATTGGCAAAACTGTTCAGGAAAGTGAGAATGAATTTCATCTTCTAAAAGATAAAATAGAAGCCGAACAAAAAGATATTGAAAAAAAATCAAAAGATGACAGAGAGCTTCTTGATGAATACCTTGCAAGACAAAATGAAATCGGCAAGACCCTGGAATCTTCATTGATGAACAGGTTTGCAAAAGTATCAAAAATGAATAATGGTTCAGCTGTAGTAGCAGTTGAAAACGAGGTCTGCATGGGATGCTTTATGAATATTCCACCTCAATTATATATTGAAGTACAGCGAGGTAATTCATTGATTTCCTGCCCGCAATGCAGTAGAATACTTTATCATACAAATATATAAAATTCGGCCTGACCAGGCAAAACGATTGCCAGGTTTTTTTAAACCTGGAGGAAAGTCCGAACACCACAGGACAGGACGCTCCATAACGTGGAGTCGCGGTGACGTGAAGGAAAGTGCAACAGAGAGTAGACCGCCTTGATAGAACTTTTGATCAAGGTAAGGGTGAAACGGTGCGGTAAGAGCGCACCAGTTTTCCAGGTGACTGGAAAAGCTTGGTAAACCCCGTCCGGTGCAAGACCAAATAGGGAAACGTTTGAGGGCTGTCCGCCCAAGTTTTCGGGTAGGTTGCATGAGGTGTGCGGCAACGTACATCCTAGATGAATAATCGTTGATCTGTTTGCGGTAACAAGAGCAGGTAACAAAATTCGGCTTATCAACTGGTCAGACCGAATATTTATTTTTAATGTTGGGTAATGGATAATGAATTTTACTTGCGATATCTCCTTTAAGGAAAAAGCCAATATTTTTTCCTTTGAATATTTAAAATGCATTTTGTTTGTTTTTGAACTTGATGATGACGATTATATCTTTACAAAAAAAATTTACTCAAAGCTTATTACATCCTCCCATATCTTAGAAGATTTTCTAGATTTTCATGGAGCAAAAAAAAATAAAGAATGGATACTTTATCGTGAATTGGCGGCAACAATCCAGCATCTTTCACTGGCTTGCTATTCCCAAAGACATATTTTAAACCGGTTTAAATATTATTCTTTTGAAGATAATAATCATGAAACATTTAAACTTGAAGCATTTGATACGTTAAAAATTTTACAGCAATCCATAAAACTTGCAGCTCCTGTGGTTTTAGAGGAAGCTCGCCGCCTGAAGATCAATATACCAACTACAAGATATGATCTTAGTTATTTTCCCGGAATCTCATCTGTACAGCAGCTGGATCACAATATCGATGATTTTAATGCCAAAGATCAGCAAAAAGAGAATCTGACCCGGATTTCCAGCGAATTTTTAGAAATTGTAAAAGATTTTGATCAATTTGAATTTTATGAACGTTATGATTTAAAAAAAATAAAGGAACTTGTGCCGGGGCAAATCAATGAGGTCATTGTTAGAAGATATGAAATGTTGATTCACAATATCCAGTCTTCATTTGATTCCTATGTTGTAAATACAAAGACATCGTCGGAAAATTTTAAACTTGAACAACTCAGAAGTCATTTTTCCATTGTCTTTAATATGCTCCAGGTAACGGGCAGATTATTGCATTATTATGAACGTCATTTGCATGACATCGGATTTAAGGATGTATATAAAAATATCGGTGTATCTTTATCTGAATTTATCGATCCGGATGTTTTGTTGGATCGGGCGGTTAATTTCGGTTTGTTTTATGCCTGGAAATTTTTATCTACGGGAAAAACCCTGGCCTCAAGGATTTTGAATGAAAACATGGAAACCGGTGAGATTGAGGTCGGAATACCTAAGGAACGTGGATTTCACAGTAGACCCAGTCTTCTTGTTGCGAAAATTGTTCAGCATTATGGCGGCGAAGTCAACATGCTTGTAAATAGTGATATCTTTGATGCTGCAAGTGTTCTAGATATTCAATGGGCTGGCGGGAAAATTAAAAAGGAAGAGATCGAAACAGTACAATTTAAAGGTGATTTGCGGGCTTTAAATGATCTTAAAATCCTTGCAGCTGTGAATTATGGTGAAGACCATATGGGTAAAGGAATTCCTTTGCCAATAGAATTGTCGTATCTAATCTAAAATGTATCAAACCCAAAATTTTTCAATAATTGTTGCCGCAGGTAAGGGGTTACGGATGGGATCAAAGATTAAAAAGCAGTATCTTAATCTGGAAGGAATCCCGATTCTTGCTCGAACCATAATGGCCTTTGATAACTGTGATCAAATCAATGAAATTGTTCTGGTTATTCCAAAAATAGATCATGATTATTGTAAAAAACATATTATTGATCCATTTGACTTTGTAAAAAAGATTTATCTGGTTGAAGGCGGGAATAAAAGACAAGACTCTGTCTTAAATGGCCTCAATTGTGTCCATGATATAATGAGCCTTAATAAAGAAGTCAAAGAAGTCATTGCATTGATTCATGATGGTGTACGACCTTTTGTAAATCATAATATAATTGAAGATTGTATCCAAAATGCAATTGAATATGGTGCCTGTATCCCTGGTGTTAAAATAACAGATACTGTTAAGCAGCTCGGTTGCGATTTAAGCATTCAAAAAACTATAAACCGCCAATTTCTTTATGCCGCACAAACCCCTCAGACATTTAAAATAGAATTGATATTGCGGGCATTTGAACATGCAAGAAAAACTGGTTTTTCCGGGACGGACGATGCCTCTTTAGTTGAACATTTAGGTGATAAGGTGGTTATCGCAAAAGGGTCTAAGCTGAATATTAAAATCACGACAAAACAAGATCTTGTTTTGGGAAAATTTCTGTTAAGGACCGCAAATGAAATAAGTTGAACAGAAATAGCGCAGGCCAATTTTTAAAATCTGGTGGCCCATATACAAGGCGCATTAAAGGTTGCATACATACGTATTCAGCCTTTGATGCAACAAAGTAGATGGGCCAAAAGACAAGCAATTTCGTTCAAGTAATAAACTTTGCGGTCCTAAACAATATCAAAGTTTAAATTTTCAAGTTTTTATTCAGATATGAATCAACTATCCATAATTTAAAGAAATGAAAAATTAAAACTCAACTTTCGGTCTTAGGTCCTTAATAAGCGGGGTCATTAATAAGCGGGGT
>Ga0209045_1003455_pt1 | contig 10109 bp, 9 predicted proteins | sample SaaInlLV_10m_DNA_4_FD_184664 | JGI IMG/M metagenome (GOLD analysis project Ga0209045, IMG submission 184664) | Marine microbial communities from expanding oxygen minimum zones in the Saanich Inlet - Saanich Inlet SI072_LV_200m_DNA (SPAdes) (version 2) | ecosystem: Environmental > Aquatic > Marine...
ATTATCGCGTCAGCCAGGTATTTTGCTCCCCAATTTGGGTATAACCAACGCATGTATTTTCCTAACACCGGCGGCCATGAAGCGGGAATTGTTCCCCTTATGGCTGAAGGTAACATTAAGGATAAAAGCTGTCTTTTTAAAACGGGGAGTAAAACTTTATCCGCCGCATTCAAAAATTGATTATCTCCAAAAATTTCATATAGATATAAGAAAATGATGGCAAATTGGCAATTGCCGGGCATACATGTATATGAATAATCGCCCTTCCAATTTTCATCATAACCGCCAGCTATTTTACCGTTTTTATCAATTAATCCAAGTATTTTATAGGAGATGTCTTTCGCACGGTTAAACGATTTGGACTTGGTACCATTAGAGATATAACCCTGCATTAGTAACCCCTCTATGGTATATGCAATCGTGTGTGTGTATGCAAATGAACCATCACCAAATCCCCATGACTTCACACTGAAGTTAGAATTAATCTGATCTAATATTCTTTCTAACCCCGCTTCAGCATGTTCTTTGATTTTATCATCAGATAATTCACTTCCGATTAAATAAAGAGGCCATGTTACATGTGCGTAATAAGCAGCAGCATTTGTTGCACCAAAACTGGTAGAATCATTCCATAATCCATTTTCATTTTGTTTGCTAATAATCCAACCAGCAGCTTTTTTTGCAGAATCAAGAAACATGCTATTACCTGTAAAACGATAAGCTGATAATAACCCAAAAAGATCCTGTCCTGTATTAAAAACTACGGGTTGACGTTTTTTGGGGTTTTTATAATGACCAAAAAAGTCAATAATTGAACCGTTATCTTTTTGTAGTGATACAAGCCATTTGGCTGCTTCTGTAGCAATATCACTCGCTTTAGAATCATTGTATGCAACAGAATAACGATAAAGTGTGGGGATAATATAGCCAGTGGTTTCAGAATAAGAAGATAGCCATCCCCTCCTTATATCAAAACCAATAGAAAAACCATTTCTATTTGTCACTCTATAAGCTTGGTAAAGCCACTGCATGACTCCCTCCAACCGATTAATGTAAATCTGATTATCAATCATTTATAATTATATGCTTTTAATTGCTTTTGGTTTGAGTTTTTTTAATAAATCTATATTGTAAATAGTTTGATTGTTATTCTTTAAAATTTTATCTAAGGTATAGGTTATTTTGTTTGCTTTCGTTAAGTACCCCAGCCCATGTCCAATAGTAGCGCGATTAATTTTACCATATTCTGTTAATGCATCGTCTATTATTTTAAAAGTCTCGGGATCGTTATTTAATCGAATGCTACTCACGATGGAATCGTGGTGCGGCGTAGACACTATTATTTGAGAGTCATCTTCTATTATCACAGGGATTTTATACTTATCTCCGGAATAAATATTAATGGGGAAGTGTTCATTGATATCTTCGAAATGATGGTAAAACGTAATCCAACGCGTATCCAAGCCAATACCCAAAATATAGCCGTCAATATCCACTAACCGTGCAAAAGGACTATTCATACCAAAAGGTGTATCATCTAAATGATGATCTTTCACCAACCATTTTGCATCCTTACCATATGCGGCGATTGAGTGTGTTGGATGATAACTACGAACAACCCCCGGCCATTTTCGGAATGTTTCACATATAATACCTGTTGTGCATGGCGTAGTTTTCAGATCAAAAACATCCTTTTTTGTTAATGCTTCTACTGTGGACCCTGAGATTGGTGGGCAAGGCATTATTAGTAATCCTTCTGATCCAATTATTCCAAGTAAAACGTTAATAACCGTATGGGCACCTCCATCTACATATCCTATGCCGGGCAGAGAACTGTGGACCATTACTTTCATTCCTTTTTCAAGACCAAGTTTGGTTAAATCATCTATTAATTCTCGTGCATTAACACTTTTTTTTTCTTTAATTTTTTCTAATTTTTTCTTTGATTTATATTGTTGTATTAGAGGCGGTTTGACAATTTTTTTTACCATATTTAGCAAAATACGAGGTAATATTTGCTTTGCTTTTACCTTGAAAAATAACCAGTTATTTTTAGTCATTTAATAGTAAGGATGGATAAAAAATTAGCAACGATGATATCTATAATAATCCGCCATTAATATCAACACTTGTACCGTTGATATAGTCATTTTCAATAAGAAATTTTATGGCATTCAAAATATTTTTTGGTTCACCAAAATTACCACTTGGTATTTTTTTCTTAAGTATATCTTGATATTCTTTTGGGACTTCACTAATCATACCCAAGTTGTAATACCCTAAATTCAAATTATTTATTGTGATCCCTTTTCTGGAATTTTCTATTGCAATACTTCTGACTAAGCCCCAAAGACCTGCTTTTGATGCAGCATAAGCACTCGACCCCGGTACAAAAGTTTGTGCGACAATAGATGATAAGTTAATTATTCTTCCATAACTACTTTCTCTCATAATTGGCAATACTTCCCGAATTACATTAAAAGTACCAATTAGGTTTGTATTGATAACATTTCCCCATTGATTTATATCAGCTTTATGAGCAAATGAGTTATAATTTATACCAGCACAATTGATTAGTATCACTTCTTTCATTTTATTCTTTATCGTGTCAATCCAGTTTCGTACATCAGAATGATTAGAAATATCAACTTTAGTCAAAAAATCTATTTTATCAGTATTTGGCTGTGTTGTATGATAAGTACCATATACTATTTCTTCCCCTTCCCAGAATTTTTCAAATAAATACTTTCCTATACCTCGAGATGCACCTGTAATAATTATCATTTTATATCTCCTATAAATTCATGACCATTTAATAATTGAAGCACCATATGTCCAGCCGGAGCCCACGGCAGCAAAAAGGATGATATCCCCATTATTAAGTCTTTTTGATTTTTTTAATTCATCAAGCAATATAGGAATTGTACCGCCAGATGTATTCGCATATTTGTCCATATTGGTCATTACTTTTTCAAATGGTAGTCCAATTATTTCTGCAGTTTTTTTCAATATAACAATGCTTGGCTGATGAGGAATCATGTAATCAATATCATTTATGCTTAATCCTGTATCCGATAAAACCTGATTTATGGCTTTTGGTAATACTTTTGTCCCAGTTTCATAGACTTCTCTGCCATCCATTTGAAAATAATGAAGCCCTTTTTCAATTGTTTCATTACTACTTGGTAGCTCAGAACCACCAGCCGGTACGGTGAAATTATATTTCCCCCTACCATCTGAATATAATCTAAATGCCAAAAAACCTTCATTTACATTTGCATGGGAAATAACAGCAGCACCTGCTCCATCTCCAAAAAAAACCGCATCTCTTCTTGACCAGTCTGTAATTTTTGAAAAAGTGTCTGCCCCAATGACCAAAACATTGTGATACACACCGTTGGCGATGTATTGACTTGCCACAGACATAGAAAAAAGGAACCCTGAACACACAGCTGCAAGATCAAAAGCGACAGCATTATATGCTTTCAATTTATCCTGGACAAAACAGGCTGTTGATGGCGCTAACCTGTCTGGCGTTGCCGTTGCTACAATAATTAAATCTATATCACCGACTGTTAGCTTGGCATCTTTAATTGCTTCCTTACCTGCTTTCCAAGCTAAATCACTCGTTGATTCATTATTGTCAGCAATTCGTCGTTCTTTTATGCCCAGTGTATTAAAAATCCAATCGGCATTGGTATCTATAATTGATTCTAAATATTCATTAGTATAGATAGTTTCAGGAACATAAGAACCTGTTCCAATTATTTTTACTTTTCTAACTATTTGGTCCATATGCCCTCCTCTTAAAAAATCTATTAAAAATATTTCCCCTAAAAGGAGTCATGCGAATAATACATTTACCAACTACAGGTAGCAACCATCCAATCAACCATAAAGGCCATAGATATTTGTAGTGTTTTCGTAGAAATTTATACTGATGATCAATATTATATAAACCGTTTATATGGAATAACGCACTCTTTACATCCTTGAATGTGAACCTTTTATTAGCTACGCCCTGATAGGAAGAATCAAAATTAAGATAGACTGTAGCACCACTATCCAAATACTGCCCAATTCCCATTTGTAAACAACGATAGGAAAAATCTCTGTCCCCACGATGGGGAAAATTTTCAATATCATATAGCCCCACTTTTTTATATACCGATGCAGGAAATAGTACACCGCGACCGCTTTGACCTTCAGTGTAATAAATATCTCTTCCGCTGACAGCACCAACCACTTTTTTGTATGGATGCCAGCGGTATTTTGAATACTTTGCCCCATAACCCTTGTTAATCATTTTTCCGCTTTTTTCTTTATCCATTACGATGCCGCCAATTATAGCTCCTTTATATTTTTGGCTGGATTCCAACAGATATTCTATGGCATTTGTTTCAAGAAATGTATCATCATTCATTGCAAGAATGTAATCAGCACCTTTAGATAACCCATATTCAATTCCTGCATTCATGCATGTCGCCCACCACCAGTTACCATCGCCATGTATAGTATCAACGATCGAACCATATGAATTAATGATATCATTCGTATTATCTGTTGAGTCATCATCGATTATAACAATTTTCTCGAGAGGATATGATTGATTTAATAGTGAATCAATACATTGTTTAAGCATATTTCCACGATTGTAAGTCGGTATAACTGCTATTATGTTGTTATGCATTTAATCATCGTTTATTTGTATTATGATTAATCAATATTTGATTCTGAAAAGGTGTAAGCGTTTTAAACAGATGCAAACTAGAAATCATAGAAACAAAAAAATATAAAATTATAACACTTTCAAATAATTTCCAAAAATTTTCAACTGTACAAATGGCAAAATAACCTGTGAAATATCCAATACCTGTTAAAATCATTATTTTATATTTAATATCACTTTCGTTTTTAAATAATTTTACGCAAAATCGAAAAAATTTATACAAAAAATATAGCAATATTGTCGTGGGTACTATACCTACTCTATTCAAAAAATAAATGATTATACTATGCTCACCAATACCATATTCAAAACCAATTTTTCTTGAAATAGGCATAAAATCATAACCAATTCCTTGTCCCCAGAATGGATGCTGAAGCGCATTCTGAAATGATTCACTCCACATTTGAAAACGCCCTGATGATAAATCGCCCCCATTTCTCATTACTCGATCGGCCATCCAGTCTTGCATTGAACGATTAATAAATGCTTCGATAAATAGTTGCCCACCCAATAAAATAAATAAGAAAAGCAAGAAAGCAGATACTGTGTATATTTTTACTTTAGTTATAATATTATCTTGCAATAATACAATAGTTGTAAAAGTTACCAATATACCAAGGAGCAGCCATTTAGCCATTGGCAACAATAGCACTAATGAAGCAATAATGCTGAATAACAAAAATATAAATTTATATTTTTTAGATAAAATTAGTGTACTTAAAGACATAGAAAAGAGAAACAAAAAAAGCATATAGATTACTTGTGAATTGCTTTTATAAAAAAACAAATGACCAATAAAAAGAAAGGTAGACATGATACAAATATACTTATATGACTGAAAAATATATTTTTTTTTATAAAAATAATATTGAAAAACCGGAATTATTAAAAAATAAGATAAAGTTCTCATATCATTGAAAATATTTGAAACGTTATTAAATAATATTCCTTGTATAAACATTATAAAAAAAACTAAAATTGAAAATAATATATAACTATTACCAAAATAATATGTTGATAAGCGTTTTTTAAAAAATGTTGACTTATTATGCAACATCGATAAAACCCAAATACCTAATATAAAAAAGAATAGAATTTCTGTTATTCTAATCCCAAACCCGGCAATATTTATCACCGGAAACTGTCTATCACTTATCCTTGATACAATATCCGGCCAAACAATTAATGTAAACACCAGAATAGATGGAAAATAAGTAACTAACTTCCTCATCTAATTAAATATTGATATTTTCTTTTTATCAACTTTCCCAAGATTTCAGTTTTACAGCATATTCATCAAATATGTTTTCCACAACTTTAACAATATTCACTTCTTGCAGTTCCTTTAATCTCTTTTGACCTTTTTCAATAAGTGATGAACGAAGATTATTAGATTGCAATAAACTTTTAATATGATTTGCTAAACTTTCTGGATTATTCAAATCACATAACAATGCTGCATCACCAACTTGTTCCTTTAAGTCCGGGAGGTCAGAATATATAACAGGCACACCTATTGAAAAGGCTTCCAAGGGTGGAATATTTGTTGGCCCAAAATATGTAGGCATTACCAAAGCAAGAGCTTGTTTATACAAACTGTATATATCTTCCCCGGGTACATACCCTAAATATTCAATATGGTTTCGTACGCCAATGTTTTTTGCATACTCTAATACATAATTTAAATTCCCTTGATTTGACCCACTAAAAACAGCAGTGATATTAATATTTTCTTTTTTCAGTAATGATATTGCATCAATAATATATACATGGTTTTTATGAGACCAGAATTGCGCAGGATAGTAAATATAATTTTCTTCTATACCATATTTCTTTTTCACAGCGATGGAATTCGTATTATTGGAATCTTTTGAAGGTAAGAATGAAACAGGATAAACTCTATTTTCATCTACACCATACCTTCTAATAATATTTATCTTGCCTTGTCCCGAATCCGTAATTACGGCAACTGATTTGATTAATAATTTATTAAAAAGAATTTCTCGTTGTTCAAATTTGCAATATGTGTATACCTCGGGAAACTCCATCGCATCTCTATGACACAAATCCCAGACTGTCGTAATAAAGTTAATTTTAACTAAATTAATTGCAAGCCCGTTTGGTGATAAAAAGTAGGCTAAATCAATATTATTATTTTTCAGTCTTTTTTCAAATGAAGATATTATTTTATATTTTTCTACAAAATAATATGCCCAATTTTGTTTCAATAAATACCTAAATATTTTATCTAAATATCTTTCCTTTATAAATATTGGTTTAATATTATGAACTTGTAATTTTGCTATGTTTTCTTTAGAAAAAATAAATACCGTAAATTTATAATTATTAAGCTGTTTTAATTCGAGAATGGTTGTCAACTGTTGTTGAAAACCACCGCCTATTTCTTCATCTCCAGAGAATATTAAAGCAATATGTAATTTTTTCAGGGTATTTTTTCCAAGAATTATAATAAACTAATTAATTTCATATAATATTTTTTGTAACACTTTTGTTATTTTTTCTATTTCAGAATTATTTAGAGCTAAACCACTGGGTATATAAAACCCTCTACGAGAAATTTTCTCCGAAACAGAATATTTTTCTCTCTTAAAAAGTCCTTTATCTCTTAAGACCGGTTGTAAATGCATTGGATAAAAGAACGGCCGAGAACCAATACCGTTTTTACCCAATTTTCTCATTACTTCTTTTGCATCAAAAGGTATATCATCCTTTAAAACAATTCCATATACCCAATATATATTTTCTGCATAATCTGTTTTTTCTAGCGGTAACTGGATTTCCTTTATCCCTTTCAACAACTTTGTATAGGTTTTCCCTATAGTTCGTTTTTTATCAACAAAGCTTTCCAGTTGTTCCAGCTGGGCCAACCCCAAGGCCGCCTGCAGATTGGTCATACGGTAATTCCAACCTAGTTTATCATGGACAAATCGCTGTTTTCTTTGGAAGCACAGGTTGCGCATACTGCGGCATTTTTCTGCAAGTTCTTCATCATCGGTTAGAACCATACCTCCTTCCCCGGTGGTAATATGTTTATTTGGGTAAAAACTGAAGGTGCTTAAATCACCAAAAGAGCCGCAAGGATTGCCTTTATATGATTGCCCTATCATTTCTGCTGCATCCTCAATAATCTTTAAATTATACTTAATTGCAAGTTCAAGGATTGGATCTATATCAACGGGCAAACCATAAATATGTACAACCATAATCGCTTTTGTTTTAATTGTTATTTTTTCTTCAATTTGAGATATATCCATATTCCATGTATTGGGATCGCTATCAACCAATACAGGTGTAGCGCCAGATCGGATAATCTGATGAATACAAGAAATAATTGTGAATGTAGGCAAAATAACTTCATCCCCTTCACCAATTCCCAATGCTTCCACGGCAATATCCAGAGCGGCTGTTCCATTTGCAACGGCAATTCCATATTTTCTATTGACTTTTTTAGCAAAAGAATCTTCAAACCTTTTAACAAAGGGACCTTCTGAAGATATCCATCCTGTATCTATACATTCATTTAAATACTTTTTTTCGTTGCCGTTCAGTAAGGGCTCGTTTACAGGAATAAAATCTGACATTACATTACCTTTTTCAATATAAAACAAACACCCCAGGTCTTTTCACTTGGTTTATTCCCAGTTAAAAATTCTTCAGCTTTCAAAACTGTAAAATTGTTTTTTTCTGCGAAACTCTCCATTTCCGGTTCGGAGAAATGCCGCATAGGATGGGTTTCAGAAAATTTATTGTAACTATTAGTAATCTTGTCCTGGACAAAGACAGTATAGTTCACGTCAACTCTGTTCTCATTGGGTAGTATATTGGGTTCAGCAATTCGGATGACTTCTACTTCATCATTTGTCATGCGTTTCACCCTAGTTTCAGGCTTTAAATTGTAAACTGCTGGGCTGTACCAGACGTCGAACACAAATAGTCCTCCCTTTTTCAGGTGCTCAGTCGCACGCTGAAATACAGCTTGCACATCCGCATTAGTCGTCTGGTAACTCACCACATGAAAGAGCGCTAGTACCGAATCAAAATTGCGCCCCAGGCTGACTGTACGGATATCACCCTGCTGGCATGTAAAGACATCCGTATTCTGTGCTTTATGCACCATACTATCACTGAGTTCAATTCCGGTTATATTGTAACCTTTCTCAGCCAGCAGTCTGCCATGTTTACCCGTTCCTGAACCAAATTCCATAAGTTCACATCCGGTAACGCCATACGCTTGCAGTAAGGAATCAATGTATTCAACCTCTCCTTCGTAATCCTTATCTTGATAAAGAAGATCATAATAGCGACTGTAGGCATCAAAAACGAGACTATCGCTCATTCAGAGTTACCATAATTTAAATCTTTGGGCAAGATTGAATCAAAGCGGGTCTTGTCAGAATCCCCAGCATATGGCCCTTGTTTTACTTCAAACATTTCTAATTCTTCCAGCGCTTTAAAGCCGTGGCCCCCTTGAATAAGCAGAATTACATCACCCGCTTCCAATATTCTGCTTTCTAAATACTCTTGTTTGTCGGAATAAAAATCTACCTGTAGCTTACCTTTTTTAATAAATAGAACTTCCTGTGTATAATGAACTTCCCTTTTAACGGGGTTATGGACGTGTGGCTGTATCGTTTTCCCCTTTGGATGTTTCATAAAAGCCAGCTGTTGAGATAAATCATCATCCGTAAAAAAATGTATACCATCTGCTTTATATTTATTTTTAATTATTATTGATAATAAATTTTTATTATGTTTTATATATTCAATCAATTATATCATCCTTCTAACTATTAATTAATTTTATTATTAATAATATTATGTTCTAAATAATTAACTATGAATTCTCCCGCACCATCTAAATTAGGCTGGACTAAATATAAGTTTGATAAGCGGCTCTCTTTCATCACATCTTTACCCTCCACAACCACATCTTCGATGAATATTTTAATCTCTTCATTGTTTTTTGCATTATAATAGCAACTAATCAATTTTTCACCGATCTCATTATACCCAGCTGTATTATTATCACTCTTCAAATACAATATAGGATTTTTTGTTGGTAGATATTCTGCCAAAAAAGAGCCACAATCTGTAATCAATGCATCTGATTTTCGAAAAAGAGAAAAATATTCAGCATCATCTGCAAACTCCCCATTTGGCAGAAATCCCCATGATTCATAATAATTATCAATTTCCTTTCTACTCATAAAACAAACATCTTCCAAATAATATCTTAACCTTTGGTGTGGTTTAAAAATCCAATTTATTTTTTTATAATTAATAGCACAATTATAAAAAAACTTATAGTTATATTCAAAAGTAGAAAAACCTATGCTGCTTTTGCCACTTATTGACCAAT
>Ga0209045_1003461_pt1 | contig 10089 bp, 9 predicted proteins | sample SaaInlLV_10m_DNA_4_FD_184664 | JGI IMG/M metagenome (GOLD analysis project Ga0209045, IMG submission 184664) | Marine microbial communities from expanding oxygen minimum zones in the Saanich Inlet - Saanich Inlet SI072_LV_200m_DNA (SPAdes) (version 2) | ecosystem: Environmental > Aquatic > Marine...
AAGGGAATGGCAACAATACAGGAGAATACGAAGTTAGATTGTCACTAATACTAGCAAACCCATGAATCCCTTTTCTCCAATTAGAGATACGTTCACCAAGACGTCCGATATCATTCAAATTAGCTGACCTAACCCCTGTATTTTCTACAAAGAGAACTTTATTTCCAGCAGAAACAAGCGATGTGGCTAACTGATGGTGCAACTGCCAATGAGTTGTCCAATCAATAGATGAAAATATAATAAAATTATGTCTAGTTATGGTCACTTTGGTAAGGTTATGTGTATTCTATGTCAATAAAATAACTTTGGAAATGATTTAACTAACTGACTACTTATTATTTTTGCCACCTCTACACTACCCTCTGTATTTAAATGCACAGCATCATATATAAACTCCTTCTTACCGCTTAAATGTTGATCTAAATCGATAACCAGTATCCCTTCCTCTGTTCCTACATCACGAATAATATAATTAAATTTTTCATGCATAGATACATACTCATGATAACTGAACAAAAGAGAAAGGGTAGAAAAATTATACGTGCTTTCTACCAATGTATCAGACGAGTTAAGTCGGTTTGGCTGTGTCATTAATACAGGATTACATCCCCATGACCTACATACTGATATAAAAGTTTTTAAAGACTTTCTAAAAGACCTTGATACTTTCTCTGTATCAATATTCACGACTTCAACGCCGCTCCATTCATCAGTAGAAAAAAGATTTGGAGAGCCAAAAACTTGCACAAAGTGAGAATAAACATTAGGAAATGCGAGACTCTTAACATTCTTTATAAACTCATAAAAAGAATTTTTTACATGTGTAGATTGGACAATAGCACGACCTTTTGCAGTATTCCAATAACTATTAGTTCGTAATAACCCAGATAGGTCATTAACATTATGCATCATAAGTACAAAATTTGGTCTCTTATTCAGCCCTTTAGCTATAAGATTAATAACTGAATGCATTGAATTGTTGCCAGAATTTCCTCCATTCAATGAGCGAACCTCGCCAGATTTTTTCTTTAGAATTTGTGAAACAAGGTATGGAAACCGTTTACTTTCATCAACAAACATTAGCTCAGTGGTAGATCCTCCAAGAAAGAGTAAATCAATATCTTGGGTAGAAGTGCTAATTTCACCTGGACCAATTATAAAACCATCAGTATTGGTGGAAAATCTATATTTCTTTTGTTCTAGGGAATCTTTATCCACAGTTTTCATATATAGGTCAGAAGGATAGTTGTCTAACGACACGCTAGGAATAGCCTCTCTCAAAATAACAGATCTTTTAATTGTCTTATTATTTTCATAAAATGATTTTTCAATTACTATCAAAGCAACAAAGATAGTAATTGAAAATAGAAATATATTTTTAAAAATGTACGGCTTACTAATCCAATTCATACTTCTCCTTATAATCCTCAACTAGGGTTTTATCCTGCTGTTCTTTTACAAGCGCACAATTACCAACCACTAACACATCCAAATCAGTACCCATAAAACACTTAAACGCATCCTCTGGTGTACAGACTATAGGCTCGCCTCTTACATTGAATGAGGTATTTACTACAACTGAACATCCTGTTTTTTCTTTGAACTTGGTTATCAGTGCGTGATACTTAGGGTTAGTTTTTTTGTGTACTGTTTGTATTCTTGCTGAATAATCAACATGAGTTACCGCTGGAATGCTTGAGCGTTTAATATTAAGCTTATCGATACCAAATAAAGACACTTCTTCCTTAGTCATCTCTATGCGCTTATCTTTTTTGACATCATCAACCAAGAGCATATAAGGGCTGTCATAGTCTGCTTCAAACCAGTCTGACACATCTTCTCTTAATACTGAAGGGGCAAAAGGCCTAAAACTCTCACGATACTTAACTTTTAAATTAAGGATTTTTTGCATTTGTTCTGAACGTGGATCTCCTAAAATAGATCTAGCACCCAATGAGCGTGGACCAAATTCCATCCTACCTTGGAACCAGCCAATCGCCTTGCCATCCGCTAGGGCTTGTGCGGTTTGCTCAATCATGTCAACTTCAGTAACTGAATCAAATTTAGCACCACACTCTTTTAGTTCGTTTTCAATGGAAGCTTGTTCGTATGATGGGCCAAGGTATGAACCTTGCATGGCATCATTAGGATTAACTACTCTTGGATTATTAAGTTCTTTGTGCCATACTGCTAATGCACCACCAAGTGCGCCACCAGCATCACCTGATGCAGGCTGAATCCAAACATCTTTAAATGCTTTATCTCTTAGTATCTTGCCATTAACAACACAGTTAAGTGCCACACCGCCAGCCATACATAAATTTGGAATGCTGTATTCTTTTGCGAGCGAGCGAGTCATGGTTAATACAACCTCTTCAGTAACTGCTTGCACTGATGCGGCAATATCCATATGAAACTGGGTTAATTTATCTGTATCAGGCTTTCTAACGGGCTCACCAAATAAATCAGCAAACTTTTGATTAACCATAGTTAAGCCAGTTGCATAATTAAAATAAGATTGATCCAGTCGAAATGAGCCGTCTTCTTTTAAGTCAATTAATTTGTCTAAGATTAGGTTTTTATACTTAGGCTCTCCGTATGGCGCCAAACCCATTACCTTATACTCGCCACTATTAACCCTAAATCCTGTGTAGTAAGTAAATGCAGAATAGAGTAGTCCAAGTGAGTGTGGGAAGTGAATTTCTTTAACAATGTTGAGTTTATGACCTTTGCCAATAGCAACGGTTGTTGTTGCCCATTCGCCAACACCATCTAGTGTTAGCACTACTGCTTCTTCAAAAGGTGAAGCATAAAATGCACTGGCAGCATGACTAAAGTGATGTTCGCCAAACATAAGCTTATCTGGGTCAAAGCTTTTGTCAATTTTTTTGATTTCTTTGATAAGCATATCTTTTAAAAAAAGCTTCTCACGCAACCAAACTGGCATTGCCATTCTGAATGATTGTAAACCTTTAGGGGCAAAGGCAACATAAGTCTCTAGTAAGCGTTCAAACTTTAAGAAAGGCTTATCATAAAAAGCAACATAATCTATTTGCTCTAAGGATAGCCCAGCTTCTGATAGGCAATAGTTAATTGCATTTACTGGATATGATGAGTCATGTTTTTTACGGGTAAAGCGCTCTTCTTGAGCAGCAGCAATAATCTCACCATCAATAATGAGTGCAGCAGCACTATCGTGATAGAAGGCGGAGATTCCTAATATTGCCGTCATTAATTAAAACAATGTATAAATAAATGGCGCAACAGCAGAGCCTTGACTTAGTACAATCAACGCACCAAATAATGCCATCATAAGCATTATTGGAAGCAGCCAAAACTTCTTTCTAACACGCATAAAATTCAACAGCTCTTTAATAAAAGACATGATTTAAATTCCTAAAATTGATTCTTCATTGAGCCCATAGGTTCAGTGCGTTCAATCCAATATGATTTAGCATTTTTATCTAACTTTTGCTTGAGCAAATCCTTTCCCAATAAACGCATAATAAGACCAGTGGGAAGCACTGTAATAAAATAAACAAGTGCCATCACAATTGGGGCAATAATAGAGCCTAAAATCATACCAAACTTAAACCAAAGTCTGTTTGGAAGGCTTAATGTTTTAGGCGCTATAAAAACTAGCAATAAGAATACAGCGGATACGATTAAAGCCCAAATGCGCAAGCCTTCAGAATTAAGTAAAGGATATAGAGCAACTATTAAAAATACAATCGCAAATACAATGCCAAAGGATTTGTTTGATCCTAAGCCAATCTCACTATTTTTTTGGAAATTTAACACATGCAATCCTTGTAAATATCATAAATCTTTTCTGTAGTTGTTGAAATCTCAAAGTTATCTTTAATTGTTTTTCTTGCATTCAAGCCAAGGTATTTACAAAGATTATCGTCCTGTAATAAATCCTCAAGAAGCATCTTTAGATTATCAATATCTCCGTAATCGTACATCATACCATTTACTTTATGATTTAAAATCCAATCAGTAACACCTTCTAATCTCGTTGATATTACAGGCAAAGAACATGACATAGCCTCTAACAATGCATTTGGCAAGCCTTCTCTTGAAGATGGCAATATATATATGTCTACAGCCTGATAATATTGTTCGATATTATTGGTTTTTTCAACAAAAAATATTTTATCTTCAACAAAATCCCTAGATTTAGAATGCATTAAGTTGACCAAATCATTATCTACTTCAAAATTATTTTTATCAGTATTACCAATAAAAACTATTCCAGATTTATTATCAGACTCTTTCTGTATTTTTAACCATGTATCTAAAACATGATTGGCAGATTTTTCTACAGAAAAATGACCAACAACTAAGATTAAACTAATATCGATCGGCAATCCAAGTTCAGATCGAAGTCTATTTTTCTCTTCAACATTGGTCAGTGGTGAGAATAGATTGGTATTCACGCCATTAGGAATATGATAATATTTATTTTTATCTAATTCTGACCTAAGGTACGTCTCTCTAAATATTGGTGATATTCCAATATATACATCAGCTAAAGAAAAAATACGGAAAAACCACTTGCCTTTGCCCTTGATAGAGATAGCATCATCATGGGCAAACGATGTCATTTTAACAATTATTTTCTTATTAAACAATTTGGCAATGAGAACAATAAGGGCTGATCTTGATGAAAATCCATGCAAATGAACAATGTCAATTTTCTTGGTAAAAAACACTTGGAGAATCTTAATTATTTGTAATAATTTTGCACTACGATTGCCAATATAAGATCGAAATACATCTACCCCATCAACAACACTTTCCTCAACAAGGTTTTTATGTTTTGTAGTGGTAAGCACGCTGAAATAAACTTTTTTTTCAAGTAAAGAAATTATTCTCTTGCATTGCAATACAGCCCCATTTACTTCAGGGTAATATACGCCAGTAACCATTAAAACATTTATCAATTTGTCTTTGCTATTCATGCTATCGACCCATTTTACTCTGCAACTAAAGTACTTCTTTTAATAGATCTTCCCATTGTGGGATAATTTTATTCACTCTAAATTGATTAGCACGCTTTATTGCATTCTTCTTAATATTATTTCTTTTATTCTTATTACCTATCAAATCAGACATTGCATCTGACAAACTATTCACATTATCTCCTTCTGTTAATATACCATCAACTCCATGTGTAATTATCTCTGTTGGACCAAGGCAGTTAGTTGATATTACTGGTAATCCACAAGCCATAGCTTCAATTATCACATTACCAAAACACTCGGAACGCGATGAAAGAACAAACAAGTCTGATTTTTTCAAATAAGTAAAAGGATTTCTCAAATTTCCCAAAAATTTCACTTTACTCTGTATATCTAATTTTAGAGTCAATAATTTCAACTCTTCTTTCAAAGGCCCATCACCTATAATTAACAACTGCCAATTTGAATTATGGCGTCCAACCTCAGAAAAAGCATTGATTAAAATATCAAACCCCTTTAAATAATCTAAACGACCCATTGAAACAATGGTTTTAACGTTATTACCAAAAATTTCAGTATCTATTGGAACAATATCTTTATTCACATCTGTAATAAAATTAGGGATCACTACTTTTTTTTTCTCAGAAAGCCAGTAGAATTTTTCACTGATACTTTTGGTCGGCGTGATAAATTTTGCACATAAAGGATATGTAATTCTACGCATAGCCCTCCATTCTATCCCAAGTAAAAACACTTCGGGGTCACTCATTTCGTTAATAATTACTGGTATTTTTTTTAGTGTTGCCAATATAGAGGTTATATTTGTTTGCGGAAGAAACGAAATAATCAAGTTTGGCTCAATAAGTTTAATTTCTCTTCTAACTAAAATTATATTTTTTAAAATAAAAAAAACATTTCCAAGATAAGAGCCTGAAGAATTTACTAAATTTAACTTTATACGGCTAATATTAAAGGGTACTTTAAAAAAATCTTCACTTTCTTTTTTTAAAGTCATTATTGCTATGTGATGATGATTACTTAACAATTCGATAGCTAAATCAGCGCAAACCCTTTCTGCCCCCCCGCAATTCAATGTAGGTATTATCAGGCATATATTCATAACGCCACTTTATTACCACCATTAACACAGAGCCAATTCTTAAAAACATCCTTATTATCTGGAATAATATTTTCATACTTTATCATTCCATCATCTGTTAGATGATAAAAATGATAATCATGACTAGCCAATATATCATTAATTTCTATAGCTGGACCATCTAACAAGCATTCAAGAATTATTGTAGGATGACATCTGCCAATCAAAATTTTCATCCCTTCTAAAACTCTATTCTCAAATCCCTCTACATCAATTTTTATCAAATCAGGATTATTGTTAATATTAACTAAAAATTTATCTAAAGTAATGACATCCACCTTTATAGATTGACCCTTAAAACCTCTAAATCCATTAATGTCTAAACTTGCTGATGAGGAAAAAACTGAATTATATGGAACATTAAATTGGGTTACGCCATCAATATTTGAAACTGCTTTTTTAATGGGCTGAATAATATTCTCATAGTTATTAATAGCAATATTTCTTACCAGCGCATCATAGCTATTCGGCATAGGCTCAAATGAAAAAACTTTGCACTTTTTATTAACTGATGCAGCTAGAATACTGTATATACCTGTATTTGCCCCAATATCAACAAAACAATCAGATTTTTTTATAAGGTTAACAAAAAGTTCCATTGTTTCTGATTCAAATATTGTGCCTTGCCAATACATTGGCATGCCAACCTCATCCCCTGTTATAAGATGGTATTTAAATTTGTAACTATTAATGGAAAAATTAACAATTTTATTAACTGGAAATCCTGCATAGATACTTGCTGGAATTAACCCGGTTCTAGAAATTATAAATAGAATTTTATGAAAAAAATCAATTGACAATATTTTTTTGATTATTGTTTTCAATGCCGTATTAAACATTACGATAATTTTTCATTTAACATAGATTTTGGCGGACCTTCTTTGATTATCACGCCTTGATCTAGTTTATACACCCAATCACTATTTTTTAAAGTAGATAAACTATGGGTAATTACAATGATAGTTATACATTTATCTAGATTATTAATTGTATTAATAATTTCACTTTCAATTCCCCCATCTAAAGAGCTTGTAGCCTCGTCGAATACAAGTATAGATGCGCCTTTATACAAGGCCCTTGCTATACCGATACGCTGAACTTGACCCCCAGATAAAAGTGAACCACCTTCACCAATTCTTGTATTGTAACCATCATCACAACCGTCAATAAAGTTGGAAATTTTGGCCTTTTCTGCTGCATTTATAACAAGCTTCATGTCTATTTTTTCAGACTCAATTCCAAAGGCTATATTTTCTTTAAAAGATCCGTCCAATAAATAAACTGACTGAGGGACATGCGCAATACAACTTTGCCATGCGGAATAATGAGCTTTACTTAAGCAGACTCCGTCAATTAATATTTTCCCATTAGTCGGAGAAATTAATGCCAACAATAAATCAACAACAGTACTCTTTCCACTACCAGTACTTCCTATAAAACCAATCCTAGAACCCTTAATTATTTTAAAATTGATATTATTTATAACAAATGGTAGGCTAGACTTATATCTAAACGAAATATTATTAAACTGAATATAGTTTTGAAAATCAATGCGTTCTATTGTTTCTTGAATGTCTTTGTGCGTATGTCGCCCTACAAGAGATACTACATCATGCAATGTTTCTCTATTCCCATTAAACTGAGACCAACCAAAATACACTTGTTGTGCCAATGGGATTAATCTTTGTAAACTGACAACTAAAACCCCGAGCATAGGTACTACATAAGCGGCATCACCACTTTCTACAATAGACAAATAAGCAAAAGAAACTATAAAAATCATAGCCACAGACTCTACAACAAAACGTGGCATTGGTCCAATTATGTTATTGCTAATTTGCGCACTACGCATCTCCCAATCAATTTTAGAGAAACGATTTATAAATACCTCTTGATTATGGTCAAGTAATATATCGCGAATAGAGCCCAGACCTTCTTGAACGGACTGTATTCTTTTGTTGCTATTTTTACTAATAACCTGACTACTCATAGAAAGTTTATCTCTAGAAATTACAGAAAATATTAAATATATACTGGCCAGACCAAATAATACGAAGAAAGTTAGTGTAGGATTAATGAAAGTCAGAGTAATAATAATAAAAACAATCATAACTAGTCCGCTAATAGACTGAATTACCCCTAAAATAACCCATACTAAATGTTCTAATTTATTTAGGCCACCTATTAATTCACTACTGTGTGAATCTAAATGATCAGTATATTTGCGATATAGAGCATTTTTATATATCTCAATACCTAACTCATGTCCAACTATAAAGTTAAACTTTATAGTTGTGGAAATTAACAAAAAACGTATAACGTTTGCCACCACAATAACCAACAAAAATAATAGGGTGATTTTATTATAAATGCTCTCGCCAACCGTAAAATTAAACAGTTCTAGAGCCCAAGAAATTAATGGGATACTCAAAGTGTATTGGGGATCAATTAAAATAGCCAAAAATGGAAATATCATTCCAAGACTAACAATTTCAGCTAAACCTCCAGCAATCATTAATAAGAGTAGCTTTAAAAATAATAATTTTCTACCTTCTGACAATCTACTAAATAGAATACGGAAATTATTAATACTCCCAGTTTTTTTATTACTCACGATCTAATTTAACAACACATTTTGATAAGGCAACCAAAAACTAGAAAAATTTCCAAAATTCAACCAAACAAATAATGCAGAAAAATATATCAATATAACCCCAAGTATAAAAATAGTTCGATTATATGGCGACTCCATCAAAATAGGAACCCTTGAAAAGACAACTAATTGTAAAGGCAAAAAATAAATAGCAATTCTATCTACAAATGTGGAATAAGAAAATGCAAGCGGTAAAAGAATGATACTTACTACGCTAAAAATAAGCCATAACTTTCTATCGTTGAAATTTTTTTTATATTTCTTGTAAAATATAAAAAATACAACCGCTGCAAAAAAATTCATGAATACGCGTACCACGGCGCCATCTGAATGATGAAATTTTATTGTTAAGTAATAATAAATCATATGATCTATCTGACGTAAAAATAATGCATATATCGCCATTCCTGACAAAATAATTACCAGCAATAATAAAATAAACTGGATGCGATTATTTTTTATATTATACATCAACCCGATTGGTAGCATGATCAGTGAAGTAAAGTGAAAAAGAGAACCGATGATAACTAACACATAAAAACGAATATTTTTTCCATTTATCAAATCAACAAGTCCCCACATTAAAAATCCAATCGCAGCAGCCTGCCTTGTATATCCCATTGATACAACAATCACTAAAAATTGAATTGAGACAAACAAAGCCATCCAAGGAATTGACATGGCTCGAGAAAACCTTAACAAACCAGCAACAAAAAATACAGCACATATTAAATTAGTGGCATAAATTCCATTTAAATAATTAACAGAAATCCAGTGAATCAACCTATAAGCATAATCTCCAGTATCAAAACTTGAGAAGTCAAAGGAAACACCCTTTTGAATGCCGTAAGCAGTATCAACATATCTGAACCAATCTCCACCTACTTCATGCCTATACCCTATTAAGATCGCCAAAACTATGCCAAACAACCAGAATAATATCATTTTTAGATCACGATCTATCTTGATTGGACTTAATCCAAACAAAGCTGGTAGCGCAAGAATCATCCAATATATACTCATATTAACCTACTTTATGATTCATTTAGCCAAGCCTGAAACATTAAAATAGCCCATAAACGAGATGTCCAATCGTAACTACCACTAAGATGTTGCTCCCAAAGTTCTTTAACTAATTCAGGATTAAAGTACCCCTCACGTTGGATTCTTTTTTCATCTAACAGGTCGCTTGCCCACTCACGCAGAGGTCCGCGTATCCACTGACCCACTGGTACAGCGAAACCAGCCTTTGGACGCTCAATTAACTCTCTTGGCACGTATTTGTATAATACTTGTCTTACAGGCCATTT
>Ga0209045_1003466_pt1 | contig 10078 bp, 17 predicted proteins | sample SaaInlLV_10m_DNA_4_FD_184664 | JGI IMG/M metagenome (GOLD analysis project Ga0209045, IMG submission 184664) | Marine microbial communities from expanding oxygen minimum zones in the Saanich Inlet - Saanich Inlet SI072_LV_200m_DNA (SPAdes) (version 2) | ecosystem: Environmental > Aquatic >...
AGTGTTAATGACCAAACAACAAAACGAGAGCAATCTCGGACTTGAGCCAATTACTGACTCAAGCGAACTCGACCCAGAATGGAACGCAAGCAATACCAAAGAAATGATCACAGGTATCATTTCAAAAGTAAATGGTATGGTTGCTTACAAACGAGACATACCAATTTTTAAAGACGGTATGCCAACGGGCGAACAGGAAAAGAAACCGTTCCTATACATCAAGATCGGCGACAAAGTAAAACCTACAAAACTCCATACATCAATGAATAGAAAATTCAAAGCACAATGGGGATCTAATCCGAAGGATTGGGAAAACAAAAAAATCGTGTCCAAATATGGCGAAGCCTTTGGACGCGAATACTTGACATGGAGTCCTGAGGGGAAACTCGCATAATGTCAAAAAAAGACGGGGAAAATTCCCCTCTTTCTTTTTCTAAGAAAGAGACAAACAAAGCACTTAAAGAATTTGGAGCAAAATCCAAAGTCTGTCCAAAATGTGAGAAGCGAAAACCACTTTTAAAATTCGGACTTCGACGTATGACGCAAGACGGCGAGCCAATAACCCAGAGTTATTGTAAATCATGTCGTTAAGTCGAAACGTCTCTCCATTAATTCAATATCATTTAGATCGAATTAATGGACATATATCCGACATGACAAAATTGATTTCTAGTGAAGGATTCGACGACTTTGAAGTCGGTATCATTGAGCTTAAACTCAAGGATATGAATCTCAGTCTTGAGTCTCTAGAGAGGAGTTTAATGAAATGAATTCTTTGAAGGGGATCAAGATAGCCCATTCATGCGGTAATTGTCGCGAAATGACTTACATGGACGCCGCGAAGGTTTGGAAGTTGTTAAAGGAGGCTCGTAAGAAATGACCCGACGACATGACAAGCATGGACTTGAAGGAGAAAAGACAGTCTCTTTTTATCGTTCATGTGTCAAGAATGGCGACTCTAAACAGATCGCTCTTACTCCAATACTAAAGGATTGGGAGTTTGTCGAGATTACCGTTATTGAAAGCAACGATAACGACGTATTGATCAGAATAAGCAAAGTCGGAAATAAAGAATAATCATGCACGCACTAATAAAATACAAGCGGGAAATAAACAGGACTCATAAGGGTCTGGGAAATTTGTACTCCTTTTCTTTGCTTGGTACAAAAGCCAAAAAATGTGTCATAACTATCGGCACGGCTGGAAGCGGTAAAAGTGTCGCCATGAAAGCGGCAACGGCGGCAAACGTAAACGGTATGATTGTACGAGACTCTATGACTAGATCGGGATTGGAGAAACTACAAAAAGACTTGAATTCTTTTCGAGGTACTTTTCTCGTTGAGGATTTAGGAAACATTGACACGGGCTATTCTCTGCTTGAATCAATAAAAACGGCTGTCGCACTTGCGTATGATCACAAATTAAGCAAATTAAACGCAAAGTTAGACCTCGAGATAAGCGACTTTTACGGCGCGTTTATCAGTTCAATACAGCCCGAAATTATGCCAATGTTGATCAATAATACAAGTTGGGAGGCGGTAATCAGAGACAAGACAATAAGATACTATCACATATTGAGAGCAACAAAACCGAATCGAAAACCGATTAATGTCAAAGTAAAATGGGGTCTAGATATTACCCAGATTCAAGGCATGAAGCGCAAGTCAAAACAGTATCTAGAACTCAAAAGAGTGTTCTTAGATCAGCATGGACTTACTAGAGCCGAAGAACATATCGAAGATTTTCTCAAAGCCTCAGCCGCCCTTGATGGAAGAAAACAAGTCACAGAATCAGACGTAAAAGTATGTCTAGAATTGACTAGACCTATGAGACTTGAAAAGATTCTAGTTTACAAACAAGGCGTCGCAAGCGAAAAGGAATTCCTAGTCGATCATTGTTATATGCTGACAGAATTCGCGACTTATGGCATATGCACTTACGAACAACTAGCTTCAAATTGGTTTGTTACTGTAAAATCAGTTAAACGGATCTTGCACAATGTCGCGGAAATGTGGACGGTCAGACCTAAAGACGATTCAAATGTCTATATGAAAGCGGTCGCCAAAGACGCACTAAAGGAGAGCGGATACCTTTGAACTGTAAAAGATGTCGCCAAATAATGACGGTCTTAGATAATTCTATAACTAGGATTTATCTAAAATGCCCTATGTGTTCATTATTTGCAATCAAACACACACAAAGCGAAACCGTGCAATATTACAAGGAGGTTAATCTAAATGGGATACTTTAGATTAAAGATCTTAAACCGTCTCTTTGTTGTTTATCAGCATAAGATGTTTAAGACAACGGGAATTAATTCCAAACTCAAAGACGGAAGCCACGCTCTATTTTTTGACTTTGACGATACAACTCTCGAAAGAGTCAAGTTTGAATTAAGAGCCTGTCAAATACAATATGATCTCCCTAAAATCTACATAATAAACACGGGGAAACCTACAAACTTTCACGCATATTGTTTAAGACGAACTCCATTCAAAAGAGCATTACAGATAGTTTTAACGTGTCCTAGTATTGACATGACTTTTGTAAGATTCGCAATATGGCGCGGACATTTTACATTAAGAGTCGATTCAAAGAACGGGCGCGATTTAGAAGGGATTGAAGTCCTTCCTTCTAATAAAAAGGAGTCTCTAACCGTGAATGACTTTAATAGTTTCACGAAGTATGAGACAGCGAGCGGATAAACATGACAGACGATACAGACGCATTTGAATTTCTTGAAAGATTAGAGATAACAAGTGAGGACGTAGTAACTAAGGAAATTTTCGCGGCAAAACTCAAGTCTCGATTTGATCGGGCTGGAATGGGTAAGCCTACCGAAAAACAGATCGACGTTATGTTCCAAAGCGCCGATACTACCTTCTTGAGTTTTCCAAATTCAGGTATTACGAGAATTGTAAGTCAGAAATTCTCAGGAAAAAATACTCGATTCGGAATACAAGGACAGAGGGGATTATTCGGAATTGCCAAAGCAATAAAGTTCTTGAGGTTTGGCAAGTTTTGACAAACATAATAATTCGTAAGAAAAAACGAAAAGAGGATCTCACTTGTTACGACATGGCTCAAGCGATTCAAAAACTAATCTCTAAAAAATAAGAAGGGGATTTTATCCCTTCTTATTTAGAGACAGAATATCTCTTTTTTTCAAGATTATTCTAGCCTCTATTCTTTGTATAAGTGCGTTATTCGGCTTTTTTTGCTTTAATTCTTCGTCGAGTTCTTCATTTAGGGCTAAAACGGCGTCGTGGAGACGAATTTCGTCCTCTCCGACTCTGCGACTTCGATTTCCTCCGAGTTCGTGAATTCTCGAACAGCATTTCTCTAGTCTGGGATCGGTCATTCTTCGGACTTTTCCTTTTTCTCTGCTTGTTTGATTCGATTGATTTCGATTAATTCTTCGGCGGCTTCTCTAGTGTATCCTATTTTCTCGAGTCCGTCCTTCAAGGAGTTAAGAGATCTAATCTTCTTATTGAAGGATTTGAATAAGTCCGTCTTGTTGAGTTGTCTTTCTTTTTGCTTTGTGCCGTCCTTTTGTAATTCCCATACTTCAAGAATTAATTTGGCTGTCTTTTCATTATATTTCATGGATTCGAGTAAACTCAAAGCCTCGTCTCTAGTGTCTAAGTCTAGGAGGAATCTTTTCTTTATCTCAGACTTCAAAAGATCTTTTTCCTCGCCGACTTGCCCATCTAGTGACGGCTCAAGTTTACGTGTCCAAATATCGGTTTGTATGTTGTTAGGGATTCGCCATTCTGTCATTTCGGCTTTAATTTGCTCCTCTGTGATTTCTTTGTCTTTTAATCCGTCTTTCCAATCCGTTAGACTCTCAAAGATCAGACTAAACCACGTATTGAACTGTGCGTCTTTGTTTGAGAATCCCATCTTTTTAAATTGGTAAATGGTTTGTTCATAGTTCAGAATTCTAAGTCGAACTTGTTGTCTTAACATTCTGATTGTTAGAGGTCTGAAAGCGATTCCGAGTTGTTTACCTCTCCAAAATGGCATGAGGTCTTGAGTTCTTTGTAATGTTGTCAAGTCCTCGAGTTCTGTTTGTACGTCGTCAGGATTAAGACCGATTTCTTTTACTTCGTCCTCCCATTGTGCGCGATCTTCGGGTCTGAATCTGAAATACATTTCATAACCTTGTTGAATTGTTGGAAGTTCCCAATGAGCCGCCCAATAATCTTTTAAGGTCTTTTCGTCCATTCCTATCTTAGCGGCTTCGCTTATTGCCGCCTCTGGGAATTCGTCGTCTTGTTGGAAACGTTCACGGATTTCTGGAGTAAAGACTTCTCTTACTAAGAATCTGATAAGATCCCCCGTTCCAAATATTACGCGAGTCGCTTCTTCGATTTTGTGGAATTGTTCGGGCGAGTAATTGATAAAAGCGGCTTCTTCTTCGGCGGTTTTCATATCAATATGATTACGTCTAAATCTTGTTATGATTTCCAAGATTCCCTGAGTGTTCAAAGTCAGGTTAAAGAATTGAGACGCCTTTTCGTCCGTGTATCCGTTCTTGTTGAATTCTCTTAAGAAAGTCGCTTCGTCTATTTCTTTTCTTTTTAGTGCGGTCGTTAGAGTTGCGGGATCAAACGGCTTATGTTTTGCGACGGCGTTCAACTCATAAGATAAGATCTCCATTGGTACCTGTAAGGCTCCCGAGACTCCGATTCCTCCGAGCATTCCGATAAGCATAGAAGCCATCTATTTTTGTTGCTCCTGTGCGATTCGTACCTGTGCGCGAAGTTGTGATCTCATAGCCTTGTAAGCCATGTCGTCGGTCGTTTCTTGAGGAGGATTGAAAGCACTCTCAAAACCTTTAGAGATTCCTTCACTAAAGGACGCGAATTGTCCATAAAGACCCGTTACAAAGTCCGCGCTTTGGTTTGTGGTTTCCTGTATTCCTGTGACTTCGTCTTTTGTTCTTTGAAATAGAGTGAATGAGATCTGTACGAGTTCTTCAAGAAGTGCTTTAGTTACGGGTATATTTCCGATTGAAACCCGATTTACAAAGTCTCTGTTTTCTACTACTAGCCTATCCATTTCGGCTTTGACTTCTTTAGTCATGTTAGTAACTTTCAAAAGTGCTTGAGATCTTTCTATTCTGTTTTTAATTTCGTTGTCTATTTTGTTCAAGGCTGTATATTTTCTTAACAAAGATTCGCGTTCTTGTTGCAGTTCGGATAAATGAGACGCGGCGTTTGCTATTCTGTCTCTTGATTGTCTTGCGGCGTCGTCCTCTCCGAGTCCAGCGCTTAAAGGCGGCAAAGGTACGGCTTCGGTAAAACCTAAAGCGTCAAGTTTTCCCCCCTGATTGAGGAATAATTGATCTTTGGCTATCTTGATTTTTCTATCGAGTTCTTTTATCTCTGCTCTTTGTGACGGGGTTAAATTATCGACGTCCACATCATCAAACAGTGATTCGAAAAATGATTGTATCGGCTTGACAATTAATCCATCAAATAGATCGATTACATCTTCGGCGACTCGTTGTTCTGTTTGGACTAATACCTCTAAGGACTTTTGAAAAGCCTCCTGAGTGAAACGACCTGTTCCGACATTTATCGAACTGTCAATTTCTCTTTTTTGTGGTACTGTCGAAATATTTCCTTTTGTGTCAAAAGTAGGAATTCCGTATTTTTCGCTTAATGCTTGCTGTGCGTCTTTGGTTGATTGTGCAAGTCCGACGCTCCCTAATGCTGATTGAATTGTCGTAGTTTGTTCTCTTATCTTACTGCTAGTATCTTCTTTTGTGGTTTGAGTGTTGAGAATCGTTTTCGTGTTGTTTGAAAACGATCTCAACCTCGATAGAACACTAGCCGTATTTTTTGACTGTTGTTCTTGAGCGCTCATTTTATCTTATGTTCTTATCTAGTGCGGTACGCCATTTTTTGATTTTGGCTAAAATTGTTCTTTGCTTGTTTTCTAGATCGCTTACTGATTCTCCAGCGTCCTTCATGGTCTTGATTAAAATATCGACCTGTTTGAGTTCTGCTTCGTCAGAGTCTAATTGACTCTTAAGTTCTTTTAGGAAATTGTTTGAATCCATGTATTAGTAAAAAAAGAAAAGGGGTTTAACCCTTTCTAAAGAACTACGAAGGCGTCATCAATCCCGAAAGATTTGTTACCTTTATCGCTTCCTCGAACTTTCAAAACGCATAGACCTTTAAGACTTCTTCCTTTTCTTTGAATCTTAACGGTTGCGTGTCCTCCATGCGAAAAGAATGCGATTACAGGTAAATTGTTTTTGTAGATCGCTCCGCTAATATGTGCGGCTTTTGCTATGTCAATGTGTAGAGTTTGCTTTTCTTTGATTCCGTTTCCTATTGGAGTTTTTACAAAGTTTGTCTTATACCATGAAGCCATTATTTCGACCCCTTGAATAAGAAACCAACGCCAGCGCCTAGAAGGAATTCAGAAAATTCGATCCCTGTAAAGACTCCGACTATTCCAGCGGCGATTATTGCGACGGCTGTTAAAGTTGCCGCGTCGCCTTTTGGAATTAACTTATTTCTAAGTTGTTCAGACATTAAAATAATAAAAAAAGTGGGAGTATTAAACTCCTCACTTTTTCTTTTTGTGTGCTATTGAGTTCTCGCCTTCCATTCTACTTAATCGCTCGCATGATGTTCTTTGGATTTTCAGAATCCAAATTATTAAAGACCATGTCGGGATATTTACAGCGGTCGCCAAAGTCATTAAAACGCTTGCGTCTATTTCTACCATTTTAATTACTTCCTTCGAGATCCCTGACTTTTCTTTCTAGTCTGTTAATACGTTGCATTAAACCTCTGTCGCCGAGTGTTCTTTCTTTAGTTTTTAGTTTTTCTAATACTCTGGCGTCGTCTTTGGCTTTTTGCTTCATTCTGTTTGTTTGATCTCTTATTTCTTCGAGTCTATTTTCTTCTAACTTTTCAGGACTATGAGGCATTGATTTAATCTCCAGCGTCCGTCAAAGTTGCGTCGCTTACTGATATTGCCTTAAAGCCTGACTCGATTTCTAATTCGGATTCAGTTTTAGTCAAGACCTTAAAGCCTCCAATATCTAAAACCAAACTTGATCCGCTGGCTCCGTATATTTGGAAATATCGAACGGCTACGGCTGGAATATTACAGACGACATAATACCAAACGTCGGCGGTCATATCACTCGTATTAATCGTTCTAAGAGTTTCGGCGTCTGTGAATGTTGCGTCCGTTGATCCTCTTATCTTGATTTGTGTCTCTGTCATGGCTGAGCCTTTTTTGATTGCAAAGCCTACGGGATACAAAGCGCTTTGATTATCGCCATAAAATGCGGGATTGATCTCAGCGTTTGAAAGACAACCGAATAAACCCTCATTGACATAGTATCGCATATCATAATTTGAGTCGGTAAAACTAGAGCCTCCCCATTTTGAATACTGCGAATCTGTGCTGTCGAATGTGTCAGAACTCGTATAATAATAATAGAGTCTGTTTGAGGCGTCGCCAAAAGGATATGCGATTAATAATCGATCTCCTGAGGCTAATACTATGGCGGTTGCGAATGTGAATGTCTTTTTTGTATATCCAGCGGTCAGTGTATTATGTGCGAATCCGTCTGAATAATCTCCTTGTTGTACGTCTGAGGAATTCCTAACCATCATTTTAATTATGTCTGCGACTCCTCCCGTCTTTCTGAGATATGCGGAAACTGTCTTAACAGCAACGCCGACATAAGCACTTGATCCCGTTACTAAGTGAGCGCCGAATTCGTCGCCCGCTCCGCTAAAAACCGAATCGACGTTAGTGCCTTGATCGTTATCGACCTCAGATATTACATAACCACTTGATACAACGGGTAAAACCATGTCTGTATAATTTCCGATTGTTGTATCTTGAGGCACGTATTTAGTTCCAGCCAAAGCCAAAACTCCGCTAGTCTTTGCGCCCGTTACTGCATTATCTGCTATCTTTGCTGTCGTTACTGCTAGATTTTCGATCTCAGCGGTTTGAATATCCTCTCCTATACTTGAGGGATTTGAAAAAGACATCTAAGACCCCTCTTTATGTGTAGTTTTTGCGAAGCCTTCCAAGACTGTCAAGTTCTTACTTACGCCGCTTGAGATTCCATGCCAAGATTGAATACTCAAATTTCCATGTTTGATAAATTCAAACTGAGCGTTTCCCGTGTTTTGCGCAAGTGGTAAACCTGTCGAAGTTGTAACGCCTGCTTTTGTTGAGATTCTACAAGCCGTGTCCGAGATATTCATAATCAAAAGATAAGATCTTTTTGAATTATGTTTTGCTAGTTCGACGGCTGTCGTTCCTAATGTTACCGTACTCTCCTCAAAATCAAGTTCTAAGCCTTGAATTGAGGGGAGGAGGATCTCCTCCAACCTCAATTTAAGCGACCTTTATTACGTATAGGATTCCGCTTACGTCGGTATCTGCAAGATCTGCAAAGACGTCAATTCTAGGTGGAGCGTCCTCTTTGAATCTTCCAAATTCTCCGAAAGTTCCGTCTATGAATTTGGAGTCGTGAACGTGGCTTTCGTCGTCTGACATTGGTACCATCATTCGAGCGTCGCCTTCGGCGAATTTCAATCTAGCCCATAAGCCAGAGGTTGAAAAGGCTCTAAGTCCGACTACGGCATATTCGCCAGCCTCTAGACTTTGATCTAGAGTAACGGCTTGATTATTCCATATTCGGGCGGCGAGTGTTCCAGCACTTGTGAAAGGCACGGCGTAAATTTGTGCGCCTGTTATTGGTGTTGGGATCTCGTCACAAACCCAGACAGCGACGCTTTGTTCAATAGCGGCGGCGCCAGAGTTTACAGTCTCAGCGGTCAATTTTTCGGTTGCGACTAATTGGATAGGATTTTGTATTTGCCAATTTGGATTGATCAAAGTGGTGTTTTCTGCGGCGTCGTCAATAGGAAGAATTTCAATTCCGCCTAAGTCATTCATTGAAGGAGCTCTTAATCTGGCTTTTGTGATATTGGCGCCAGTGGCTTTGTATCCAATGATTTTATTGAAGTCGTCTCTAACTCTGGCATTATCGCCTGAGGCGAAAATAGTTTCGTCAGATGTTGGAGGGGTGAGGTTGTCGATTGTTGCGTTATCGACATCTTCATAGAAAATAAAACCGTGTACAGGCATTCTCTAAGATCTCCTTAAAGTTTTCCTGCGGCTTTCTTCTGTGCTTCTATGACTTTGAGTAATCTGTTTTGGACGTTTGTTTTGTAATCGGTTGTTTTTGGAGGAGCGCTTTTAATTGCTGAAATTGCGGCGTTCATTGTTGGAGTAACATTTTGTAAGTATTTTTGTTTACTCAACTCCATACCTTTTGCAATATTTGCGGCGCCTTTGTCTTTGGACATTCTTTTCCAATCTTCGTCGGTTACTTTGTTAAGACCCTTAAGTCTTGATCCGTTTGAGATTGCTTTTTGAACTCCGTCTTTGTAATTTGCTTCTGCTTGAGTGCTTGTTGCAGCACTTTTCCAATTTGTAGTACGATCAATACCTTCTGAATAAAGTGTCGGTACGTCGCTAATTCGGCGCTCATAGTTAGTGAGTGCCTCTGCTGGTGTTTTGTGACCCATACAAAAAAAGAGTAGTGAATACTCCTTTTAAGTTTGTTCTAAATGTTCGATTCGAGTGTTTAACATTTTGTAATTTGTTACCGTCGAAGCCATTACCGAGACGGTACCTTCTTCGACATAGGGTTTGTGTGTTACGTTGTCGTATCTAAGATCTTGTGAATAGATGTTATGTGATTTAATTTCACATTCAAACCCGTGATAACTTCCATAATGTACCTTATTCATACGATCTGTAAAAACGCATTCTTTTCCGATTTGACTCAAAAAATACTGTAAGTCATTGGGGAGAAAGTTCCATAATGTTCTTAAATTCCCCGCTTCTTCCTTTAGTTCGTTTTTCGTCATAAGTTCGAGCGGCTTCTTATCGCTCTGAGCTTCTTCGACTTCGGCGTCCGCCGTTACTTCTTCTTTTATAGACATACTTAGGCGTCGAATCGATTCAATTTAAACCCTCATTTGAGAAGCGGGGATTTACAGACAGGTATTAAGGG
>Ga0209045_1003468_pt1 | contig 10076 bp, 9 predicted proteins | sample SaaInlLV_10m_DNA_4_FD_184664 | JGI IMG/M metagenome (GOLD analysis project Ga0209045, IMG submission 184664) | Marine microbial communities from expanding oxygen minimum zones in the Saanich Inlet - Saanich Inlet SI072_LV_200m_DNA (SPAdes) (version 2) | ecosystem: Environmental > Aquatic > Marine...
AAAAGAAAATTTGCCCCGGGTTATGAATGTGATTAAAAACGGGCTGCATTTTGTTATTCCCGTGCTGATATTGATCTATGTCCTTGTGTCCAACTATTCTCCCATGATGGCAGGATTTATTGCAGTGGTCAGCACACTTTTCATAAGTATCCTGGCCAATTTTATTAGATGGGTTGTGAATGGCAAAGATGAAGAAAGCCTTATCCGTTTCGGAATGAAAGAATTTAAACTGATTATCAAGGCCCTTGAAAATGGAGCGAAAAATGCGGTAATGGTTTCGGTTGCCTGTGCAGCTGCCGGTATCATTGTGGGCATGGTAAGTCTTACGGGTATGGGACTTAAGTTTTCAAGCCTTGTCATTGACTTAAGCTATGGAATAAAGGTTCTTGCAATTCTACTGATAGGCGCTGCTTCCCTGGTGCTTGGCATGGGGCTTCCCGTCACAGCAAGTTATATTGTTCTGGCCACCCTGGCAGGACCTGCCCTGCTTGATATGGGAGTTCCCATCATGGTTGCCCATATGATCGTGTTCTGGTATTCTCAGGATGCCAATGTAACTCCTCCTGTCAGTCTGGCAAGTTTTGCAGGAGCAGGAATTGCAAAGGCTAATCCCATGAGAACCGCACTGGTTTCCTGGAAACTTGCCAAGGGACTTTATATCATCCCCATCATCATGGCATACCGGCCGTTATTAGGAATGGGGGCCGGTTATGAACTATTGCACTGGGAAGTGCTTTTAACCATGGCTACAACTGCCCTTGGCCTGGTGGCCTTTGCGTCGGCAATAGAAAGATATTTCTTTAGAAAAGCCACTCTGGTTGAAACCTTATTTTTCTGGCTGGCGGCCCTAGGGCTTTTCTGGCCGACATACTGGGCAGACATGGCCGGTTTTATCGCATTAATTCTGGCGGTTTTACTCCAGAAATTTTATATTATTTCACCAAAAACCAACACAGGCACGTATAATGACCAACCACTTAAATAAGGTAATACCGCTTAAACAGGCCATTGAACAATATGTAAAAAACGGTTCTCACATATCCATAGGAGGATTTACATTAAACAGAAATCCCATGGCGGCTGTTTATGAGATTATAAGACAGAATATTAAAGATTTGCATTTATATGCCCATTCAAACGGTATAGGACTGGATGAACTCATTGGAGCAGGCTGTATTTCAAAATTGGAAATCGCATATGCAGGGATCGGGAAAGCCGCACCAACCTGTATCCGTTTTGCAAAGGCGATTCAGAACAATGAAATAATATTTGAAGACTATTCAAATTACATGATGAGCCTGAGATTTATGGCTGGATCCATGGGTGTACCTTTTTTGCCTACCCTTTCAGGCCTTGGATCAGATATTCTGACCCAATGGGGATTTTCCAAATCCATGAGAAAATCCGATCCTAAAATTGTTGATGAAAAATTGAAAATTATAGATAATCCCTTTGAAAATTGGACAGGTGCATCAAAAGTGGTTCTGGTACCGGCCATTAATCCGGATATTACCATCATTCATGTGCAAAAAGCTGATGCCATGGGTACCTGCAGTATTCAAGGCCTTCCATTTGCTGACATTGAACAGGTAAAGGCTTCAAAAAACGTTATCGTCACATGTGAAAAACTTGTTGATAAAAATGAATTAAGACTGAATCCTGACTTGAATCAAATCCCATTTATCCATGTGTCAGCCGTCTGCCATGTTCCCTTGGGTGCGTATCCCTCTGCAGTCTATGGCCATTATGACTACGATTCTCAGTATTTGCGTCAATATGCAATTGCAGCAAAAGACCAAGACAAAAATCAGGCGAAAAATCAGGACAAATTCAAAAAATACCAGGAAAAATATATCTATGGAGTTAAAGACCACCAAAGTTTTATAAACTTGGTTGGCAATCATAGAATTGATGCGATAAAAGCAGATCCAAGAACGGGTTACGCAGTTAATATGAAAAGGGATTAATATGAAAATAGTTCAACCCTATACCCCCAAAGAAATCATGACAATTATGGCGGCAAGGGAAATAAAAAATGGGGATATAGTATTCAGTGGTACTGGAATTTCAATGCTGGCGGCCATGGCAGCCAAGAACATTAATGCACCGGACAGTGTGATTTTTTTTGAGACAGGAGCCATAGATTCCCTTTTGGAAGAACTGCCCTTTGCCGTTGCAGATCCGAGAATCATGTACTGGGCAGCATCAAATTCAAGACTCACAGATTCTTTTGCCACCATGCAGAATAAGATAACCGGAGACAAGGTCATTGCAATACTGGGCGCTGCACAGATCGATATACATGGAAATTTGAACACCACCTGTATTGGGGATTATTTTTCTCCTGAAATTCGTTTTTCAGGAAGCGGGGGAGGGTGTGATGTGGCAAGTTTTGTTCCCCGTTGTATTGCCTTTATGCAGCATGAAAAACGAAAGTTTGTTAAAAAACTTGATTATCTCACAAGCCCTGGGCGACTAGGGGGTGAAAACAAAAGACAGGAGGCCGGACTTCCACCGGGAGGAGTTACTGCCGTTGTAACAAATCTTGGCGTGATGCGGTTTGAAAAAAGCACAGGTAAAATGTATCTGGATAAATTTTATCCAAATAGTACACCTCAAATAATTCTTGAGAACACAGAGTTTCATATGGATGTTTCAAAAGCAACCCAGGCCGACCCTCCTACAAAAATAGAATTGAAAATCCTGCGGGAGGACTGTGATCCCCAAAGGCTGATATTAGACTGATTGGAATATAAGAAAGATTCAAATCAATAAGTGATCTTTTTTAAAAAAAACAAAAAAGCCTCTGAACAATGGTTTGTTCAGAGGCTTTTATTTTTTCAAGTCATTGAAATGACTTTTTTTTCAAGCAAATAAAACGGTTAACTAAACCACGGTTACATTTGCTGCTGAAGGCCCTTTTTGTCCTTCTTCGATGTCGAATGAAACACGGTCTCCCTCATTAAGGGATTTGAAACCTGTTGTATTAATGCCTGAGTGATGAACAAAGACATCTTTTCCGCCGTCTTCCTGTTCGATAAATCCAAAACCTTTTGAGTCGTTAAACCATTTTACTGTACCGTTAGCCATGTTGGCAATCTCCTAAATAAATAATAAAAAATACTAGCTTCTAACTTTGGGGGCAAACCGCATTTGAATGTTGGGGATATACACCTTAAGGAGGAAACTTATGCGCGTCTCTAATATCAGCGCAACTTTGGATATAATATAGCAAAATTAATTTTTGTCAAGCTTTTTTAAAATCCTGGTTTGTTATTAGATGGCAAACCCTAATGTTGCAAAAGCCATGAAGCTCTCATCTATCTGAAATGATCAGGATCAATATTAAATCGCTTAATTAGCTGTTGCAAAGCCTGGCGGTCCATATGACATTGTTTGGCTGCCCGGGTGATATTGCCGTTGCAAACCGATAGCTTGGCACCGATATAATCGTGATTAAACTCATGGAGCATTTTTTCTTTTGCTTCCTTATAGGGCAAGTCAGCTACTCCATTGCTGTCCATCCGAGTAAAACCATTCATTTTTTGAGTTACATCTTTTAAGGGTATATCAGACAATTGGATTATATTTTCTTTTGAATAAAGAATTCCCTGGACAAGAATATTTTCAAGTTCCCTTACATTTCCCGGCCATGGATGCTTCATCAAAAGATCCATAACGTCCCGGGAGATTGATTTGGGTTCTTTTTTAAGTTTTTTACAATGTTTTGCAACAAGGTGTTCGGCAAGGATCGGGATATCTGTAATTCTGTCCCTCAAAGGCGGTAGTTCAATGGGAAGAATATTTAACCTGTAAAAAAAATCTTCCCTGAATTCGTGATTGGCTATTTTTTGTTTAAGGTTCCTGTTGGTGGAAGCAATAATTCGTACATCCACTTTTACAACTTTTGTGTCCCCCAGGGGTTTCACTTCTTTTTCCTGGAGTACTCTCAATAATTTTGTCTGGATGGAAGTTCCTATATCCCCGATTTCGTCCAGAAAAATGGTTCCCTTGTCTGCCTCCTGAAAAAGCCCGTCCCTGTCCCGGGATGCATTCGTAAAAGCCCCTTTTTTATATCCAAACAATTCACTTTCCAGGATATTTTCAGGTATGGTCGGGCAGTTGACCGGAATAAAGGATTTATCTTTTCTCGGGCTCAAGGCATGTATGGATCTTGCGGTCAGATCTTTTCCCGTTCCTGATTCCCCTGTTATCAACACTGTGATATCACTTGATGCAACCAGATTGATCTGGTCATACACCCTTTGCATGGGGTTACTTTTTCCAATCAATTGAGAAGGACTGGTTTCTTTTTCCTTTAAAAGACGCTTGTTTTCTTTTAGCAGAAGGCTTCTCTCAAGGGCATTTTTAATTTTAAAAATTATCTCATCCTGATCAAAAGGTTTGGAAATAAAATCATAGGCCCCTTTTTTAATAGCCTTCACAGCAGACTCGATATTTCCAAAAGCAGTCAGCATGACCACCGTCAAATCAGGGTAATTTGTCTTTATATGCCCAAGCAGTTCAAATCCGTCCATACCCGGCATCCTGATATCACAAATAACCAGATCAAAATGTTCCTGCGCTAGGATCGAAAGGGCCATTTTTGCAGAGAATGCCATTGAAACGCTGCAATTGATTTCAGGTTCAAGGGTTCTTTGCAAGAGCCTTGTCATATCCTTTTCATCATCAACCGCAAGTATGTTTGCTTTCATCTATATCCCCTGCTCACACTTTTAAGTTTGATTCATCAGAAGGAAGGCTTATGGTAAAAACAGTGCCTTTTTCTTCACTGCTTTCTACATGGATATCTCCCTGATGCCGTTTAATAATACCATATCCTACGCTAAGACCAAGCCCAGTACCCTGGCCAACGGGTTTTGTGGTGAAAAATGGATCAAAAATTTTGGATACATTCTTTTTTTGAACCCCTTTTCCATTATCTTTTATCATGATCAGGATTTTGTCTTCTTGTGTTTTTTGGGTGGCAATATCAATTTTGCCTTTTCCATCAACTGCATGGCCGGCATTGATAAGCATGTTTACAATCACCTGGGCAAGCTCCTGCTCATTGCCAAGGATATTGAGCCTGTCCCCAGTATATGGATTCAAGGTTATTTCAATATTTCTGAAATCAGCATGGTTGGATAAAAAATTAATTACGCCGCCAACCACTTTGTTAATATCAACAATACCCATTTCAGACGATCCTTTTCGTGAAAAGGAAAGAAGATCAGAAACAACTGTTTTACAATTTTGTACATGCTTTTCTATTATTTTTAAATCGTCTTTATGTTCAGGTTCCTCTTTTAACAAAAGTTGCGTATATCCAAGAATAATGCCTAAAGGATTATTTATTTCATGGGCCACCCCTGCCGACAATTCTCCCAAAGCAGCAAGTTTATCTGCCTGGGCAATCTGCCGTTCCATCTGTCTTTTTTCACTCACATCCTTTATGATAAAATGGTAAGATTTTGCACATCCAAATGCGCCGTAATCAACAACACCAGTTATCAGAACCAGTAGAGACTCCTTGTCCGGTTTTAAGAACTCGGCCTCCTCGTTGAATATATACTCTTTTAAAGATATCGTATTTTTGATTCTATCCCATTCAGCAGGATCACAAAAAAAGTAACCCACATCCATTTTATTAATAATCATTTCGTCCCGGGGATATCCTGTCAAAATAATCCCGGCCGGATTAATCTCCATTACCCTGAATTCATTATCCGTAACAATGATGGTATCCAGGGATTGTTCAAATATCCTGCGGCACTTATGCTCGCTGCTTGTGAGCCTTTCTGTCCTCTCAACGACTTTTTGTTCAAGTGTCTGATTTAGGTCCATGAGCTTGATATGGGTCGCTTCAAGTTTTTGTCTGCTTGAAAAAATTTTTTCATTAATATTCCAGGTATGGTTAAAAAAAAGGGTGATCATGCCCACCAGCATAAAGGTTCCAGTATTAACACTTCCTGAATAGGAACTTATGGCATACCAGGCATCTGGATTAGATGAAAGGATTAAAAACTGTTTTAAAATATGTCCGAACGCCCTTGACAGGGCAAAAATTGTAAATCCCATACTGATCCACAACAGATAAAGAAAGACAGCATTATCAGTATCCATTTCCCTTAGTATTCTGGCTTTATAAAGGGACAGCAATGCAATGACAACCATGGCCACAGATCCTATAACATCCACTGCGAGTATGGGAATAAAAGATACGATCATGGGGTATCCTTTTTTGTCATAGCCAGTCTTTGATCATTAACAAGACGAGAAAGACCCTTGTAAAGAAAGAACATGGCAGGCACGCATAAAAAGTGGTCCAGTTTTAAAAAATAATACAGCCAGCCTATAATAGATGAATCATTATGGGTAACCACTTTTATCCGGGTTAAAGATATGTTTTCAATTTTTGCTGCAAGGATCTGGTTATCCAAAAAATGTGCTGCAATGGCGTCCAGGTTCCAAAGGATAAAAAAGAATGCTGAATATTGAATCAGACGCCAGCCTTTTTGTTTGTCCAGGCTTTTGCCTGTGACGGTAAAAATAAGGGCAGCCATGGAGAAAAGAAAGAAAAAATGCCCCATCTGATGGGTGATAACTCCTTCGGAACTTGCGTGAAGCTGTGTGGCAGATACATCTATTGGCAGGAAAATAAAAATAGCAATTGCAATTTTTGGTAAAAATTTAAATATCATACGTATGCTATACAGATTTTTTAGCATAAAGTTTTTTAATTACCTTTTTTAATATTGCAAAGATTATATATGACAATATAATACAAATAACAAACCAGAGCATAGAACTGACATTTATCGTTGAAGAGGACCCAAAAGAAAAGGAAAACACCCATTGTTTCCCAAAGCGTTCTAAAAGATTTGAAGGCGTATACACGGTTGTCACATAGGAGACCACCAATAAGATGGGAAGGACATTAACCATAAAATGCTTTAATAATCCTTCAAAGAAATAATCATAATATGCTTTGTTTAATTTGGCCTGGTCTATATTTTTAGCCAAAGCTTTACCTTTTTTTCTGTCAGGATGTTTCATGGCCTCTTCCCTCACACCCTGCCAGTGTTTATAATCTTTTTCCAGCATGATATATCTTTTGGTCACATACAATTTACCTATAATTCTTGTAAGAATAACAACGAAAAATGCAAGAATAAATATAACAAATCCCGGGCCCAGGATTTCAAGGGGAGAAAACAAGGTATCCAGAAATATTACAGCGTTGTTCAAAAAAGCTTCTATGGGTTCCCAAACCCCGTCTAAAAAATTGTCCATAACATTTCCCTTAAAATAAAACCCGTGGCTGATTTTCTCATTATAGAGATTCAGCACACGGGTTTCAAGGTTCATTTACCCTTTATAAGGGTTATATCCAGATTTCAATCTTGAAAAATCTGAAAAACAAGAAGAACAATGTAACTGCAAGAACAACCTTTAAGGTCATTTCAGAAAACATTTTCTGTGCCCGGCTGCCAAGCATACCACCGGCAAACCCACCGATAATAATGGAAATGGCCAGGGTCATGTCAGGCAAATATCCTGCCATCAGGTATCCGATAAAGGAACCAATACTGGAAAAACAGGTTCCGATCAAAGATATGGGAACGGCCACATACATGGGAAGCCCGGCCAAAGTTGTCATGGCAGGAACAAGTAAGAATCCGCCGCCAATACCAAAGGATCTGGATACGATACCAATAAAAATACCCAGGAATGCAAAAAGCAATGGGTTGATAGTGAATTCTTCACCCCAGAATTTAAATCTGTAATCCGTCAAACCTGTTTTTACCGGCTCAATACTGCCCATTTGTGCAGAGCGACCTTCAGCTTTTGCTGCGGCAACCTCTTTATTAAATTTCTGGGTCATGGCCTTGATGCTTTTTCTTTTATTCATGGCCTTAGGGGTCATTTCCATCAAGGTCTTGATTCCCATGATGACAACCAGGATAGCCAGCCATTCTTTATAGGCTTTCATGGGCAGAATGGCAGACACGTATTTACCCAGCCAGATGGAGCCGACAAAAATACCGGCCCCAAAGGAAAGTCCTACAGGCCATGCAACGCGTTTTTCAACCATTGCATACCGCCAGAAAGCGCCAAGAGGGGAAAACAGTGTGAGAGCAATATTAGAGGGTTTTAATACATTGGCTGCATTGATACCAACAGGCCCCATGGTGTTAACAACCAATACCTGGAAAGCCGCCATGAGCATACCACCGGCAGCACCGATCATTGAAAAATAGGTTCCAACAAGGATTGAACCGATAACAACCCATAGAGGATTCATATATCTGTAGGCTTTGGACATCCAGAAACCATTCTTCTCAACTGTATAATCTCCAATTTTAGCATTGTTCACATATACATCAAACTTGGTATTTGGAGGGGTATGTCTAAAAGATTTAAAGGAGGCTGTAAATTCACCTGTTGCTTTATCAAGTTTTACAGATGTGCCTTTGTCCCAGTAATTACCGCTTGACTGGTCACCGATGACAGTTTTTGAAAAAATAACGACTTTACCTGTTCTGTTACTCTCTTTAACAATGGTATTGATACCATAGCCACTCTCATTGGCATACTTTAAAAAATTCCACTGCTCGTCTGATTTGATGGGGCCCATCATTGTGCGAGCCACAGAATCCACATCATTGAATTTCTTTTTCAGATAGAACATGGTGGTGCTGTAAATCCCTTGTCCTTTTTTAAGAAGAACTGAAGGGCCGCCAAATCTTTTCTTGTCTACTTTACCAAATTTTTCAGGTACGTTGGTAATCATGTAATAAAGAGGCGGAATTTTTGTGTCGTTGGCAAACCCTTTCTTTTTACCATCTTTTTTAAGTCTTTTGGTCTCAAATGCACCTTCCGTGTCTTTGGGTGCAAACATGTTTTGCTGGGCAATGGCAAGATATAAATCCTGACCCGGTGCAATTTTTCCTTTTACTTCAACAACATCTCCTGCCTTATAGGCAGTTGCAGATATTGTGTTAGCCGCAAAAGATCCAGACACTGTAAATAGTAAAATCAGCGTCATCATAATGAAACTCATAAAAATTTTTTTCATTTAACTCTCCTTTTTAAATATATAAAATAACAATTATAAATTAAAATATCTGACGGCCAGCTTTGCCCCCAGATAACTTGTGATTCCGGATATACCCATGTAAATGAGTAAATCGTAAATATCGAGTGAAAAAGCGTTACTCAGAAAGGACACTGCAAAATTTAAAACAACAAAGGTAATGGCACCTGCGCCAACTCCCAGTACAAATGAAAAAACAGGAATATTAATTATTCTGTTTTTCATGGTTTCCACAAGTCTGTAACCTGTCAGTGCACCGTTAAAGGCAATAAAAACAGGCATAATAAAAAAAATTGTGTCTATAGCGATAAATGTTGAACAAAAAACTGCGAGTACCAGTGATCCGCCGACCCCAGTGAAAATTGATTTTAAGGTTGCAATGGTCATTTTTTCATTTTTTCCCTTTCAGTTATGGTCCTGTTTGACATGAGCTTTATACAGGAGGTACACAACTTATGATGATCCTTGGTATCAGGATGGGTAAGGGTGCTTTCTCCCACATGTCTGAGAAAGCTTTCCGTTGCATACATTTTTCCGCAGCACTCACATCTTTCCAAAAGCAGTTGACCTATGATCTCTTCTTTTATGGAAATAGTCCTGACACTGTCATGATCAATCACCTTTATAATATTGGTCGGACAAAGGTTGGCACAGGTTCCGCACCCGATGCAACAACCCGCCTCAGGAACCACCATTTTTCCATTTTCAGTCTTCACCATTTTCAGGGCTTTGGCTTTTACGATTTCACTGCAGACCCGGATACAAAGGCGGCACCTTATACAACCGTTTGGCGGCGGGGTTGTAACAATATCAAATTGTTTTGCAAGACTCCTGATCCTGGACGAGTCAGGTGCCATTTGCAAAAGCTTGTTAAACGCTTTTGCACGATTAGTTTTCACTAACTTTGAATCGGTCCTTATTACTAAATTTTCTTTGACCTTAATAATGCATGAGAGCATTACCACCTGTTTGCCTG
>Ga0209045_1003472_pt1 | contig 10069 bp, 8 predicted proteins | sample SaaInlLV_10m_DNA_4_FD_184664 | JGI IMG/M metagenome (GOLD analysis project Ga0209045, IMG submission 184664) | Marine microbial communities from expanding oxygen minimum zones in the Saanich Inlet - Saanich Inlet SI072_LV_200m_DNA (SPAdes) (version 2) | ecosystem: Environmental > Aquatic > Marine...
CAGAAAGCCCTGCCTCTCAAGATAATATTAGACAGATGGAAAGGTATAAATATCTTAGACGGACTTGTAACCAGTGAGAATATTGCCCAGGATTTATAAGGTATAAATGCGGTTATAGTGATTCAAGGATTATCGACATATCATTCAATTTTCAAATTACTTAATTCTTTTTTATGTGTGATTTGTTACAGTGCGCATCAGTTCTCAAATTATTTGACAGTAAGATCGATATTATATTTTTTACCAGTACCAGTGTAATGACAAAGATATATGCAGGACTCGGTTCAAACCTTGGGAATGAAAGAGAGAATATAGTCAGAGCTATCGACAGGATAGATGCCCATGAGGGAATCTGTATCAAAGAGAAATCCGGTCTTTATAATACCGCTCCTGTTGGTGGTCCACTACAGCCAGATTATGTTAATTGTGTCGTAGGTTTGGAGACAGAGATTGAACCACAAACACTCTTAAAAGTGTTTAAGGAAATTGAAATAGAACTGGGGAGAAAACCCGGTGCGAGATGGGGTCCGAGGGTTGTAGATCTCGATATATTATTATATGGGGACAGGATTGTAAATGATCACAATCTGAAAATTCCTCACGAACGCATGCATGAGCGTGCTTTTGTGTTAGAACCACTATGTGAAATATCACCTGGTATCAAACATCCTGTTTCAGGGTTAAGTATTTCTGAGCTGTTGGAGAAGTTAAAGTAAAATGATTTACAAGATTGACAAATACGTTGTTAAGGCATTTGTACCATCTTTCATCGTATGCATGTTTGCAATATGCGGTATTTATATAGTTGTTGATGCGATTCAAAAGATTGACGATTTTATAGAAATGGGTGTTAAGGCATTCACGATGGCTTCGCATTACTACGGGCTTATGTTGCCGGTATTTATCTCACAGCTTTTTCCGGCAATTACTCTCATCTCAGTGAGTCTGGTACTTGTACGATTTACAAAAAATAATGAGATATTGGCTATGCAGGTTGCTGGAATTAACCTGTATAGAATTATGCTTCCTATTTTTATCGTATCGGTTCTCCTGTCCTTTTTGGCAGTTCTAAATCAGGAATTGCTTATTCCGAAGTTAGCTGAGGGACTTGAAAGAGTAGAACAAACAACGTTTGAAGACAAAGAGCAGAATAATATCCTTGTTGAGGATGAAGAAAACCGCATGCTCTTCAGGGTATGGTCACTTAATATAGCTGAAGGAAGTTTAAAATCAGTATATATAATTGGGAAATATGAAAATGGCAAAAAGGAGTTTACTATCAGTGCTGAACGTGGTAAATGGACTGATGACGGTAGCTGGTTGCTATTTAACCTTGTCAAACACAGTTATGATGGAAACGGTAATTGGGTTGCGCCGGCAGTGCAAATGGACAATTTTTTACTGGAAAGCACATTGTCGCCTGCGCAGCTGAGTAAGGTTGATATTAATGCATCGTTGAAGAGCTTTAAGGAGTTGAAAGAATTACGAAATAAAGAGCCTGAGAATGACAGGTACAGTGTCATGTACCATACACGGCTGGCGTATCCATTGACAAATTTTATTTTACTTTTTCTGGGTATTCCAGTTGTTTTGGGATTTGATAGAATGAGCAAGAACGTATTCCTGAGGGTCGGGATAAGTATCCTTATCTGTTGTGCATTTTTTGTATTATCCTATGTCTGCGCCAATCTAGGTAATATGGGGATTCTGCAGCCAGTTCTGGCGGCATGGCTACCGGTAGTTGTTTTTGGTTGTCTCGGGTTAATACTGTTTGATGGTATGCGTATTTGATTATTTTACCGAGACGCCGTAAGAGAACCAAATTTGAGGAGCAGTAAATTAATGAGTATTGAAAAAGAGTTACATATACGTAGCGAATCTAAATGTGAATTGTGTGGTGTAACAGAGGATCTGGGTGTGTATGAAGTTCCACCTGGTTCAGGTGGTAGTGTTGATGAGTGCGTATTTATTTGTGAAACTTGTTGTGAGCAGATTGAAAATCCGGAGAAAGTTGATGTTCATCATTGGCGTTGCCTTAACGATAGCATGTGGAGTCAGGTACCGGCGGTGCAGGTGATAGTATGGCGTATGCTGAAACGCCTTAGCGCTGAAGGCTGGCCGCAGGAGTTACTAGATACGCTATATCTAGATGAGAGCACCCAGGCCTGGGCCCAGGCAACGGTCGAAGGAGCAAGTGATGAAGTTGGAATCAAACATGTAGACAGCAACGGCACAGTGCTCAATGCAGGAGATGCGGTAACTCTGATCAAGGATTTACCGGTAAAGGGTGCCAGCTTTACGGCTAAGCGCGGTACGGTTGTACGTGGAATCTCTCTGGTTTTAGATAACCCTGAACATATAGAAGGCCGTGTAAGTGGCCATCATATCGTAATACTGACGAAGTTTGTTAAGAAGGCTAACTAATCAATTCTGAGTTAAGTGTGATAAGCGTATTGCCTGATACTTGCAATTACTGCACTTAATAATTCCCACGCGAAAACTATTTAAGTAGAAAAGATATGACATACGACTATATTATTATCGGTGGTGGCCTTGTCGGTATCTCTACCGCATGGCAACTGAAGCAGCGCTTTCCTGAAAAAAATATCCTGCTGCTGGAGAAAGAGTCGGTATATTCAAGGCATCAAACTGGCCACAATAGCGGAGTAATCCATGCAGGTGTGTACTACGCACCGGGTAGCCTTAAATCGAAGTTTTGTAAAGCCGGTGTTACGGCTACCATGGCATTCTGTGATGAAAATGATGTGTTGTATGAACGGTGTGGTAAGCTGCTGGTGGCAACCAATGAGCTGGAAGTGGAGCGTATGCACGCGCTGTTTGAGCGCTGCCAGGAAAACGAGATAGATGTCGAACTGGTCTGGGCTAAACAATTGAAGTCACGTGAGCCTAACATCGTTGGTCTTGGAGGCATCTTTGTTAAAGATACTGCCATTGTGAACTTCCAAGAGGTCACTACCAAAATGGTGGACAGGTTTATCGAGGTGGGAGGGGATGCGCGGCTGAATCACAAGGTAGTAGGGCTGAGTGAATCAGCTGATGATGTGTCTGTTGTAGCGCTGCACAATGGTAAAAAAGTTACATTTAAAGGTCGCTTCCTGATTGCCTGTACCGGGCTGATGGCAGATCGCACTACCAGGATGCTGGGTATCCCAACTAATTTCCGAATCATTCCGTTTCGTGGTGAGTACTATCAGCTGGCAGCAAAGTATAACCAGATTGTTAATCACCTGATCTATCCGATCCCTGATCCAGATCTGCCATTCCTGGGTGTACACCTGACCCGGATGATAGATGGCTCTGTCACTGTAGGGCCAAATGCCGTATTGGGTTGGAAGCGGGAGGGGTATGGCAGGATCAATATAAACATTCGGGATGTCTGGGACATGGTGACATTTGGCGGCTTTTGGCGAGTATTGAAATCCCATATCAAAAGCGGATTGATGGAGACCAAAAACTCTCTGTGGAAACCGGGCTACCTCAAGCTGGTGCAGAAATACTGTCCGCAACTGCAGTTGTCCGATCTGAAACCATACCCATCCGGTGTTCGTGCACAGGCAGTAATGAAGGATGGTTCGCTGGTTCATGACTTCCTGTTTGCTGAAAGTCCTCGCAGTCTGCATGTGTGTAATGCACCATCTCCAGCGGCGACGTCAGCGATACCGATTGGTAGTTATATATGTGACAAGGTTATTGAGCGAAATGTTTAAGGATGCTGCTCAAATGGTGACTAAGTAGCAGGTCAGGTACCTGATTTATTAAAAGAGGGATAAGAATCGTAATGATCCTTATCTCTCTTTTATTCTTACTAAGTACCCTACTTTTTCGCAAATGTCTGTAGATATCTTATTACTGATGATCTTTCCGCTTCTGAGAATACGGGCATGTTTCCATCGAGTACGACAATTAAATCCTGCCATTTCTCTGCGTTTAATTCTTCCACCTCAGGCGTAATATGACATTGCCCACATCTTAAATTGAACGTCTTTGCGTCCTTTTTTGATTGAGTCTTTATGTAAGAGAGTACAGACTCCTTCTCCTTTGCAGTAATAACAGGCATCTGCTTATTCTTCATAACTGCAAACTTATCCTTCCAATGGTGAAAATTGATCCTGGAAGGGTGAGGGATAGTATGACAGGTACTGCATCTTTTAATATACACTTGTGCGTCTGCAGACTTCTCTTCCGGCAGTCTTTGCAGAGTTACGCAGCCGTTGAAAAACAGGGCCAGTACCGGCAGTATCAGCAGAGCGAATATCTGATATTTCCTTCTGTACATTTAAATTCTCCTTTATATTGCAAAAAAATCGTGAAATCCTTCTGAAAGGAAGGATGTACCCAGCTTTCGCTGGGAGTCCAGTGTTTAATCAACTCTTATTTAAATTAAAATCCCAGGAAATCTAATCCTTTGCCAGACTTTTTTGAACGCCTGCTCTTCCTGAGAGGGACCTCGATGTAGTAGGTAACTGATGCTGTGAAGTCTCTTTCCAGTTGCGTTCCATGCAGGTTTTGAAAAAGTGGAACAGTGAATTGCGCATTCAAAATATGGTTGTGAAACGGCTGCCATTGTACACCGGTAGTCAGATCTATAGTACTTCCACCGTAATTATCCGGGTCAAACAGGTTACTCATAAATGCCATATTAGGATTACTCATCATGTGACCATTCCCGTCCTGCTCAATTTCCTGAGCTTCGCCCTCAATGTCACCTACATATTTACTCTTAATCTGTAATTCACCAACCAAATTGTGACGTGCCTGATACATACCGTACAGGTCGAGGCGATATTCATCACCAAGGTTGTAACTCTTGTAGTTTTCATAAGCCCTTGCCAGATAACTTGCGTTAGCTCCCCACCAGAATGGTGAGCTGGAGCCTTCATAGAGTATGCCGATAAAAGGATCAAACGTACCGGAACCCAACTGCATGCTGTATGGGAGAATTTGTCCTTTGTCGTCCTGATCAATAGAACCTGTTGGGATGCTTACCCCAAGTAGCAGCGAAACCTGACTTGTAGGTATCAGATAGTCATCCGCATAGAATAATGTTTTGGTCATCAGCATTGTATCACCGGCTCCCTGAGAATTCATGCTGGACCTTCTACCATCTCCCCTTCTGATCATCTCCATATCCTTTTCCATATACATGCCCATTACGCCAGCAAAGAAACGATCAGAAAATGCGTATCCTACTGAAACACTACTCATATACATGTCCATCTTCCTCGGCGCCATCATATACTGTCCATGGGCATCACTGGTGCTGCGATTACTTGTGCCTCTTCTCAGGCCGACCATTTTCCCCCAGCTGAGATTATACTTAATCCTGAATTCATGTGGCTCTGGAGTACCGGCGCCCGGGATATTCAATGGCATATTACCGCCGCATTTACCACAGCAGAGCCCGAGAAATAGCGGGTAACTTAAATTTTCTGGCCGGGTGAGCTCCTCTGAAATATCAGTAGATTCTTTTTCCTCATCGCCAGGCTCATTTGAGGCAAATCTAATTATCTGCTCATTTTCCTGTTGATCTTCGTAATTTATTAAATCATTCAGTTCTGCCAGACATTCACTTGGCAGAAATGCCAGCGGAATAATCCAGAAGATGAATTGCAAAAAAAACTTATTATTGTAAAAAAATGATGACATACTTCTTCTCCTTACTACCATCTTTCAGGATGTATATTCAGATTCACAGAAATCACAATCCGGTAGGGGCAATTCATGAGTTACCCCTACATGCAAACCGAAAATAGGCGTACACCTGCAACGGTTCTGCAGTTACATTCAGAAAAAGATGGATTACTTTAAAAATGTAGTTTCTAAATAATTATGTGAGGTTAGAAAGGAGTTGTGGTTCTGGAGGTTTGTAGGGCTGTCTTCTCAGTACATCATTGAACTGTGGCGTAGCTGTTTCTGTCACTGTGGTAACAGATATGTACTGAACAAAAGAAGTCAGTGGGGATAAATAATTCAGCGTGGATATAGTTATAATATCGTCAGGAATACCGCCACAGGCGGTAATAGTGACTGTGTTCCTATCGGTATTATCATTGCCTGCATGGTCGTCTGAACAGCAGCAATCACGGCATAAGCTTGCGATATTGCCGCAACAACATAATTCTGCGTGAGAAACAAGGTTGTTTTTAACAGTTTCTTTACTGTTAATAAATCCGTGGGGAAATAGTCCCGGAATAAGCAGTGCAAGAATTGCCAGAAGCATTATTGTCTTTTTGTAGATCATCAAGTATCTCAAGAATGAAGCCTTTATTGATTGTTAGCACTAGGTTTTTGAGACACATAATAACATTAATTCAATCGATTGTCAAAGGCATCAAAAGTGTTTGTCTTGTTTGAAATATGCTCAGACGATATGGGCGACAATACAGTGTTTTTCACGGCAGCTGCCACTTGTTTTATTTACCTGCCAACTTAGCTGCTTCCTCTATCCAACGTGCCAGGGCCTCATTGTTGATATATTTGTAGGCTTTAAACCAATTTGATGGAATTTTTGATGGAATGTCACCTGCAGACCCAGTTTCACCATTTTGATCTTTTATGTGATGAATTTGTACTGCTACCAGGCCATTACCTCTTGCTAAAGACTGATCAATTTCATAATCAATATACTTTCTGTCTGTTGTTCCGTGCGTAACGCACACTACAGTGACTGTTGTGTCCTGCAAGGCTCCATCAATCATTCTATGAACTTCTTGATCGCTTTTCTTTTTTGCTTCTTCCCATAATGATGCATCTTCAAACCCTGCAGCAGACGTGCTCCTGACATTTCTCATGCGCCTTATCTGGCTTACCTTCCATGCGTATTTGTAATCAAAACTAAAGAATGTTTTACGTGCCATCTCAGCCCTCCTTTTCCGTATAGATTATTTCCTATGCTTTAAACTAATAAAAGAGAATGGTTGATTTACATTTACCAGATTATATATTCAGCTTGATGTCATGGTTGCGTACATGATCCAATAACTCCTTTTTAATGGTACGGCTAATCGTATTCATGCTTAATTTTTTATTTTCGTATTGAGTATTCATTTCGTTTAGGAGCTCTAGCAATTCCTTGTGTGCCCCTGAGTGGTCAGAGTCAAAATTTTTATTATTTGTTTGTGCCCATTTTTCTTCGAAATCAAAATGAATGGAAATTGCATTTTTAAAGAGTGCAAAATTTTCCTCCTTAATATCTTGGCTTGATTCTTCTTCTGAGAGCTTGGAAAGTAGTAAGTCCATTTCTGCATGCTGAATGTCAAGCTCCGCAATTCCTATATCATAAGATGAATATTTACTGAGAACATCATTTATACAACATGTTAATTTTGAAAAATCAATTGGCTTTTTGACTACAAAGTCTGCTTTCAATGCATCTTCCATATCAGTTTCGTACGGATTTTGCCATCCCGTAATTAGTCCCACTTTTGGTTTTCTTTCTAATGCTCTTGCCGCTTTGACAATATCATGTCCCGATACATCTGGCATAACCAGATCAGACAGAACAAGATCAAAATTTTCAGTTTCTAATAGTTTCATGGCTGCGGCACCACTGTTAGCGCTCTTAACATCGTGATCGTCTTCTAAGAAATACTCACTTAAGAGATCACATATATTCTGCTCGTCGTCTACTATCAAAATACGTAAACCGTCTGCTTTTATCTCCTGTTCAGGCTCTAAAGTTACCTCTGGCCTGACAGCCTTCTTCGACAAGGGAAGTCTGATGGTAAATGTGCTACCGTTCCCTTCCTTACTTTCAACATCTATCATGCCTCCATGTCTGGTAATTATGCCATAAGCCGTACTCATGCCCAAGCCGGTTCCCACTCCAACCTTTGTGGTAAAGAATGGGTCGAAAACATTTTCTTGTATATTTTTTGTCATGCCAGTGCCACTGTCAGAAATACTCATAAATACCGTATTCTCATTGCCCCATGTGCGATAGGAGAGAGATCCACCGTCAGGCATAGCATCCAGAGCGTTATTTATAATATTTATCAGTACTTCTCGCAATTCTGATTGGTTGCCCATTACACATAATTCTTCGCTGTAATCATCTGCGTTTATTTTGTAATTAATACTATTCGCATTGGCAATATTTAGCCATCGTGGAGTGGTAAATTCAATTGCCTGTTTAATCAAATCCCGAACATCTGTCGGGACTAAACTAGTGTTATCCATTTCTAAATTAGTATACTCTCGCATCCTGCGTACAATTTCAGCACCATCATTAGATGCTTTAATAATAGTATCAACTCTTTTCTCTAATTTCTTATCATCTCCACATTTTTTCTTTATTTGAAAAGAGAAGCCCTTAACGATAGCGAGAATATTATTGAACTCGTGAGCAACTCCTGAGGTAATCATACCCATTGATTTCATTTTCTCTGACCGCAGGAGTGCCTCCTCGACCCTTTTGCGCTCTGTCAAATCCCTGATAATTCCTATAAAAGCAAGTTGCTCATTTGTTGTTTTATATGAAGATACTGACAGTTCGATTGGGATCTTAATTCCTGCGTTAGTCACTCCTGACGACTCGATTGGTTCGTCAATAATTATATTGTTAGCAGAATTTAGAAGCCGACCAAATTCGTATTGATAATGTGTTTGATATCCTTCCGGAATAATGGTAGTTATTGACTGCCCTATAATTTTGCTTTTTGAATATCCAAAGATTATCTCTGCTGATTTATTCCAGACGAAAATTATTCCTTTGTCATCAATACAGATAATGGCGTCCTGTGCCGCTTCTATAAGTTGCCTATAATTTTCCTCGGATTTTTTTAACAACTCCTCCGTGTGCTTATGCATAACAATTTCATTTGTAAGTCCATCTGCCATTTTGTTAAAGTTGGAGGTAAGAAGGCCTATTTCATCTTTTGATACTACTTTAGCTTTTAGAGAGTAATTACCTTCTGCAATTCTTTGCGTAACACTTGTCAGCATCTGAATAGGGTTCAGGATACGTGTCCTTGTCCATCGAATCAAAAGAAGAAAAGCCAGAATAACAAATGCAAAAATAAATATGCTGATCCGTAAGCTTCTTTTCGCATTTGATCCCATCTTTGACATATAAGCTGTTGTTTCTTCCTCGGCAATCTTTGAAATGGCGAATCCGGTATTAATCGCCTTTGTTGCTGCGGCAAACCAGGTTGAAGCACTTACCGGATAATCAACACCATTAACTTGTTTCAGAACTATCCAGTATTTGTCTGTATCAGTTTTAAATTCAGGAAAGAGTGGTTCATAGACAATTACTTCTCCGGAAACTAAACGTGAAACTCCTTTATTGCCTGACAAAATCTGTTCTGCAATTTCCGGATAATCCTGTCTTATATTCTGGAGTGACCTGTCGAGTGACTCTATCGCTCCGCCCTCTTTTGTGTTATCAGGATGATGGAGATAGAATCCATTATGATCGGTTAAAATGTAGTTCCCTTTTGTTTTATTATCTGCTCCGTTGTGCGAATGAAACGGATTATCTGCACATGTCATTACCTTAAAAGCGACAATACCGGCTCGCTTTCCATCCACGAACACCGGTGTTGCAAAACGAATAACATGATTATAGGGAATTTCAGTCCTTTCGTTCTCAATATTAAGTTTAATCGGAGATATGTACACACTTCCCGGAGTCATAATTATGGTTTCCTTGAAATAATGATCTTCGCTTCTGTCCTTTAGTTGTGAGAGAGAGGTTACATGGGTGGTGTTGTCACTATAGACAATGCGCACATGCTCATGTCCGAACCTGTCTATAAACTGAATTTGGCTATAGGTTTCATGCACTTGAGAAAAAAATTCAAAAAGCTTCGTGACAATATTTTGTTGTTCAGATATTTGAATATCGTTTCCTGAATTCACACTTCTGGCTAATTCGGATACATTAATATGGTTGCTTATGTTCAATAAATCTCTTGATATTCCAGAAAAATAATTTCTCACATCCGACTTTATCTTTGTGATTTGAGTAGAGGAGGCTGTTATTTCATTTTCCTCTTTCCTGCTTGCCTTAAAAATATCCTCCCTTAGAAGTTGAAATGATTGCAGG
>Ga0209045_1003473_pt1 | contig 10069 bp, 12 predicted proteins | sample SaaInlLV_10m_DNA_4_FD_184664 | JGI IMG/M metagenome (GOLD analysis project Ga0209045, IMG submission 184664) | Marine microbial communities from expanding oxygen minimum zones in the Saanich Inlet - Saanich Inlet SI072_LV_200m_DNA (SPAdes) (version 2) | ecosystem: Environmental > Aquatic >...
GCACCACCGCCTGCTCCAGCTGCACCTGCTGCTGCAGTACCGCCGCCACCACCACAGTAGTAAGGAGGAGAAGTATAACCAGCTCCACCGCCATAACCATAAGCAGTAGCGCCTCCTGATGATGTCTGGGTAGAAGAAGAAGAGCCACCAGTGTGTTCCCCTCCACCGCCACAACCACCATTAGCGCCAGCAATATAAGCATTCTCGCGTCCAGCACCACCGCCACCACCATAAGCGGTAAGGTCAGAAAATACTGAATTTGAACCGCTATAGGCAAGATTAGAGGTATTCATTGACGTCAAACTTGCAGCTCCTGCGCCAATAGTTACAGGATATGCTGTATTACTAAGGCTCTTTGATGTGTGATATAAAAGACCCCCAGCACCACCACCGCCACCCCCCCAACCACTGGTTGAGTATCCACCACCGCCTCCTCCAGCTTGCACTAATACAGTGAAGGAATCATCATCATCACCTAAAGTAGTAACAGTAAATGTACTCGATGAATTAAAAGTGTGTACTTTGTAATCACCATCAGTAGTTATTGTTCCACCTGTGGCTGCTGTGTAGACAACAGGAACATTACTCATTTGGTCCCAAGCTGTTCCTGAATAAGAAGCCATACATTTAGAGGCTATATCACTTACTGTAGAAGCAGATGAATTAAACCACATATCACCAGCACTAGGACTAGATGGAGCAGTAGTAGATTTAGTTACGGTTTCTATACCAGTTAAATTAGCACCAGAGATAGCAGGTAGCGTAGATGGGAATCTAGCGTCAGCAATAGTACCTGTTAAGTCAGCAGCAGGTAAATCAATACCTAAGGCCTCAATAGAAGCTTTAGTAGGGTTAGTAGCGTGTGCTGTTACACTCGCTGAAGGTAATGTTACTGTCTTGCTTGATAGGTCTAATGTAGCGTTAATATCATCATTAGTGATAGTCCCGTCTTTAATACCACCACTTGTTACTTTAGTTAGTGCCATTAGATTGTCTCCTGTAATACAGCCTTATCAGCTTCTTCCTGAACCCAAGCAGGTACATCAGCAATACTCTTGCCACCTGTAATAGTATCATTATCTACCGTACCATCTGGTAAGCCACCTACTGCTAGTCCTGTTATTGAGACATTTCCATTAATTACTATTGCCATTATTTGCTCCTATTATGCCCAAGCCAATGAAGTTGCGTGTATTCTTGTTTCTTTACTTGCACTTTGATTAGCTAACTGAAATTTGTATTTTATAGCTGTTCCAGAAGGTTGTCCACTGATATCTAAATCGTGAAATGCTAGAATCTTTTTATTAGTTCCCCAACTTCCTTCTTCAACTAGTGTTCCTTGAGTCCAGTTAGTACCATTATTTCTTGATACATAAACTTTAACATCTGTATTTAAGGTAGCTGTTCCTGCTGCATTTTCAATCATCATAACTATGTCACCCTTAGAGGGAGCAGTACTTGCTGTTGAAGCAGTTGATATGAATTCCGCAGTAGCTGAAGTTGACGATATAGTGTATGAAATATATACTGCACCGTTTCCACCTGCTGTGTTTGTTCCAGAAGTACCAACACCCGAAGGATAGTTAGCTTGTCCTGCCCCACCAGAATTATTACCCGAACCTGCTGAATTTGTTACTGAAGAAAAGTAAGATGCGTTGTGATAAGATGAACCACCACCGCCACCAGCACCTGTAGTTCCAGCATGACCACCAGCACCACCATAGTAACCGCCGCCGCCACCGCCGCCACCTACATATCCACCTGGCTCAGTTCCTTGTCGTCCACCACCGTTATAAGCAGTAGGATGACTAGTTGCATCACTATCAGCACCACCAAGACCACCTTGTAAAGCAGAACCAGCTGTCGGTTGACTATGACCAGATGAACCAGCACCTAAAGAACCACCAGCAGATTGTGTACCGCCACCGCCTCCAGAAATTTCTCCAGTGACACCAGTAGTACCACCACCGTCACCACCGTCCATAGAATCACCAGCGCCACCGCCACCAGCACCAACAAGTATTGTGTTTCCGTGAGTTTTACTTCCTAAGAAAATTCCAGAATAACCACCACCAGTACCACCAGCACCACCATTTATACCTTTTGGCCCACCCTGTCCAGCAGATACTATTAAATCTGTACCGTCAGAAGTAAATGAAAGTGTTCCTCCTACAAAGCCACCAGAACCGCCATATTTACCAGAACTATCAGAACCACCACCAGCGCCCCAAGCTTTTGCTGTACCAGTAACAACATCTCCATTCGCCAATGCGATTGTTGTATCTGAACCTGTGTAGGTAACAGTAGATGTTACTGTAGAACCGAATGCTGAGGAATAATATTTACTTCCTGTTGCACCAGATAACGTAAGACCATTAGGTGTAGTTGATGCTATACCAGAAGAATCTGTGTATTCATCAATTACTTGATTTACTAAGTTATACACTGTTTTGGCATTATCAGATGCTCTATAGAATCCAAGTATAGCAATATTGTTTTCTATTGTAGTTGTATCTGTTGTAATACCTGTTAAGCTAGAACCGTCAATAGCTGGTAAAGCACCAGATAACTTAGATGAACTCATTCCAGCTATCTTAGCATCAGTAATAGAATTATCTGCTACGTCTGCTACAGCGATAGCTCCATCAATAATCTTAGAAGCGTCAATACTGTCATCTGGAATATCACTAGCATCGATAGGTGACGGGGTTGGACTTCTTCCTAAATATCCCATAGTATTCTCCTATTAAGTGATTTCCATATAAGACACAATAGTGTCTAAAGATGTAGCTGCAGAGCTGATAGCTTTAAGCTTGTCTGTAGCATCCATAACAATCTTGTTTCCGCCCATAATCTCAACTGATGAGCCTGTTGGGATAGGTATGTTCTTAACAAGGTATGGTGCGTCTCCTGAAGTGGGTTTAAACTGAACACTGGCAGTGATACTACTACCTGACGTGTTCGATAAAGTTAAACCGATAACCACGGTCTTGTTTCCAGCCGAGTAGATATCTACTAGAGATGTACTTACCCCTGCCTTCAATGATTTTTGAAATGTATTTGCCATAATGTTTTCCTATCCTAATGCGATTGCCATCGCGACTGCTGACCCTGCTGGGTCGTCATCTTGACTAGCGGCATCGTTAAGTAAAGCTGCTGTCATACGTAACTCACAAATATCACCAGTACTAAAACTTTGCCCTGAAGTGCCATCTTGCCCCCTTACCGCAGTAAGAGTCTTAGTGCCTAAGTCTATTGAAGTTACTTTAATAATTTCAATAGAAGAGCCTGCTAGATTTGCTAGAGTTAGATATGTGTAGTCACCCGCAGATAATGAGGGGAATTCTGAAACATCATGGACTACTATTGAAGTAGCACCCGAAGTGACAGACCCATCTAATGTAGTTGAAGCATTATTACTAAACTTAACAGACATAGTATATCCCCTATATTAAATTACTATTACGATACTGTGATAGTCCAAGTAACCGTCATCGAGTCACTAGCACCTTTATTTACTACAGCAAACTTAGTACGAGCAAGCATATCGCCACCTTCTTTCATAGAAGCTGTAGCTGTAGCACCTGAACCTGCGCCGCCTGTGAATCCAATAGTTGGAGCAGAAGTATATCCTGTACCGCCTGCTGTTACTGTTACTGCTGTTACTACTCCTCCTGAAACTGTTGCTGTAGCTGTAGCGCCTGTACCACCACCACTTGTGAAAGTAACTGTGGGTGCTGAAGTGTAACCTGTACCACCTGCTGATACTGCAATGTCATCTACTTTAGAACCAACAGTATCAAAGATACCCGCTTCAGTAATAGCACCAGTACCATCGCCTGCTGCATACGTTGCTGCATACTCAATAGTATTAGTCGAAACAGTACCGCCAGATACAGTCATAGCATTACGCTCTATCTCTGTACCTAAAGTAGTATCAGCGTCCGCTGCAGCTGTAGTACCTGTACCGATAGCCATGTGTGTCATGTTTGAATCTTGACCAGCCATACGTTTAGCTACCCATTCTTTACCTGAAGTAACTACAAGGTTACGTGTCTTCTGTACTACTTCATCGTTTATAGCAATTGTTAATGCACCTGTTAGTGCTAAGTTATCGTTAATCATTTTCTATTTCTCCTAGTTTAATGACATTGTGTTAAGAACTCGTAAGTTTAACATATTACTCTTTATGTGAGTAATCGCTACTACGTCTGAAATTCCTACTACATTGCCCTTGTTACCATAATAGTTTTTGTTGACTAGAGCAGCGTCATCTAAACCGATTCCATCAGAGATGGATTTTTCTAATTGTAAGGTATTACTATCTGTAAACGTAAACCCATCACTTAATTCTTTACTAGGTGTAAGTGCTAGAGTATCTACTAAAATACTTGCTGTGTCACTTAAACCTTTATCTAATTCTTTTACTTCACTATCTATAAAGCTTGTACTATCTGTAAACGTTCTACTATATGCTAGGGACTTTGCAAATACTTCGCTAAAACTTAAACTATCTGTTGCACTCTTAGTGGTGTTTAGTGCAGAGTCATCACTAACTGCGTAACTGTCTGTGTAAGCTCTACTGAAGGCTACTGCCCTACTAAATACATCACTAACACCTAAAACGTTGCCTTTATTTCCGAAGAAGTCTTTATCAACTAGCGCTGCATCATCTAGGGTGAATGCATCATTAACGCTTTTTTCTAATTGTAAACCATATTCATCTGTAAAAGTGAGACTTTCATCTAAATTCTTGATTACACCACGTAATGATATGTCTGAGAAAGCCATAGTTTCCGTTGTTGGTTTTGTCATACCAACACTAGCACCTTTAGCTCCAGTATATGCATTAGCTGGGCTGTTAAGTAAACTACTGAAAGCCTTGCTGTTTATCGCACCATCCAGCATATGGTCATCGAATACTTGTATGCTATCTGCAAATACTTTGCTTACATCTGTATATGTGGAGTCTGTAAACGTAAAGGTATCACTATATTCGCGCCTCCACTCAAAGATAAAGGCTAAAGTCTCTGTAAAACTGAAATTATTACCTTTATTTCCATAGAAGTTCTTGTTAATACTTGCCGAGTCATCTAAAGTAAACGCATCCACAATAGCTTTACTTAGTGCTACTCCAGCTACATCAGTAAAGCTGAAACTATCTACCCAATCCCTATAAAAGGTCAGTGATACTGAGACTACGTCACTGAAAGTGTAACTATCAGTTAAAACTTTATTTTGTGTTAACCCAATTACGTCAGTGACACCAAATATATTACCCTTGTTTCCGAAAAAGTCTTTGTCTATTTGACTAATGTCGTCTAAGGTAAATGCATCTGAGAAGTCACGGTGGTATGAGACCACTTTAACAAAAGTGTCAAGTAGTGTACATAGGTCAGGTGAAGGTAACTTAGTAAAATCTGAGGCATACTGCTCAGAGATAATAGCTGTATCTGTTAGAACTTTACTAAAGACATTTACAAGGACTTCACTAAGAGGTATCTCATCACTTACAAATCTATTATTAGAATCTGGGTCTACCCAAATACCAGTAGCGCTACTATTCTGATAGGTAGTCTGAGCTTCAACCTTTATTACAGACGTTGAAGCCTGTACTTGTCTGAGTGATATTGTAGCTCTTATCGCCACAGCTAGAAGTCGTCTCTTACCTTAAACTTTAGTTTGTCAAAGATGGTTTGCTTACGCCCGGTAGAATCTTCTAACTCAATTTCACCTTCGTAAGTACCTGCATCAACATCTAAAGTCGTGGCATTCCACTGCATAAAACATAACCCACTCGTATAAGGTGGAGTTTTACCACATGTCATAGTATCTAAAATACCGGAACTACCAAGAAGTCTAAAATGTACTTTTATAATTTCATCTGTTAAGTCAATAGGAGCCCACGTAGTAGCATCATCTTCATCAAGGGTTTTACCTGCTGCTGCAGTGTTAGAGTCTCTTAACGTGAAATTTAATTCAGGTTTGTCATCCCCAGCAACGAGGTTGATTGTATCGTAGTAAGCCATTATTTAACTCCTCCTGGAGGTTGTTCTCAGCATATGACATGCAATAAATTTGTCTTAATTATAACACTAGTTTTCTAAATAAAACCTCTATCTGTTAATTTAGTGTTTGAGTCTAAGTTATCTGGGTTGCGTAAGCCTAGTAGGTTAATTTGTTTACAACTTTCGACATAGCGTAAGTAGTATGTATTGTTCTCAGCTTTCATGTCACCACTAATAGCAGTGTGTGCTTTATACGCAGCATAGTTAAGCAAAGCCTCTGTGTATAGTTGAGGTAAGCTTAAGTTAACATTAATAGTCTTAGCTAATTTAGGTGCGGCCGTGTACGTAAGTATCATATCTGTTCTACCATCTTTGTCTGTACCTTTTATAACTAACTTAGCTGGGTCTTTAAACATCACAGACACATTACTATCTACACCCTCTACTATGTTTGTTTTCTCATTATTGATTGTAACTTCATCACCATCTGTGAAAATACAGCTTGTTGCGTGTAAGAAATCATCGGCTAGTTTGAATTCTTCTCCTGCTAGTGCGAAGTCTAACTCCATATCTTTTTGTAAGATATTGAACTTCTTATGTAATTCAATATTTGCTAAATTTATGTGTGTGCGTATCTTATTCTGATTAGCTACCTGTAATGTTGACGGAGCAGGGGAAGCTCCTGGAGTCATATCCCCCACATTAGCTACTGCTAAGTTACTAATCTCACCATTAACTAAAAACTCTATATACTCGTATACTTTCACTATGTTATCCTAAAATAAATACTGTGTATTTATCATACCACGTTATTTACTGCACATACATCTTTATACAAAATATGAACTTTCACCCGCTTCTTCAGGTTCTTCATCATCCCACATCATAGTCCCATCTTTATTATGAGCATCTGTAGATACCTCACTAGGCTTCCATGCATTAAACTCACCTAACATAGAGATATTATCTATCTGATCATCATGCTTAGACTTAAAACCTTTAACTGTGGCTAACTGTAACTCATTCATCATCTCAGCTAACTCAGCAGAGTCCCTCAGCTCCTCAGGAAACCATAACTTACCCGATTTGAATAGTGGTACCGCCATTTGCTGGAATCGGCTCATCTTATCCTTATTAGGACGTATGCCAGGAGTAGTCTTCCCACGGCCTGAAGATAAGGTAAAGTAAATATTACGGTTCATCATCTCATTCTGAATCCATGCTATAAAACCCCCCTGCTGCCCCGTCACTTCTACACCTACTTCCTGTGGGCGGTATTTCTGAGCTAATCTAAATAATTCATCTATAGATTTATCCATCAGAGCTTTCTTACAGAATCCATCTACCCATAACCAGTCACCCTGATTATTATAAGCCCACACATTTATCGTACTAAAGTCAGCAGACTCTTTCTCACTAGTAGCGAAGTCAGTCGTAATATAGAAGTTAAATGCTCCCATGTTATTCTTAACATTAGAATGCTTATACCAAGTAATATCACTATCCTTAATGAGACGTTCTTCCTCAGACATAATACGTAGCATTAGCTCCTGGTTGAAGCTGTCTAACTTACCAGCACCTTTAGACTTATCATACTGACTCTTCACATACTCATAGTTAAATCTGTCCTCCCAAGCTCCCTTAAAGTCACTTTCAGGTACAGGAAACTCTTCACATACTGGGTAAACGTTAACATACCACACTCCAGACTCTACTGCCTTGTACAGAGGGTCTTTAGCATTAAAGGGGGTACCTGACCAGATTACTTTACGTCTATTAGGATGCAACGCATAGTCAATAGCTGAGTAAATAGTATTTTCTACACTTTCAATAATAGTAGGTGACCTGGCATCATCATCTGAGAGTAAGTCATCCAGTATCGCTAACTGAGGCCTAGTATTCAGCTCTACTGTTCCACGAACACCAGTCTTAGCACCATGACCCGTTATTACCAGCTCTTTCCCTTGATTATTTTTAAAGTACCATCTAATGTCAGTAAACTTAGATTTATCTAGATAAGCTTTAAGGAATGGGCTGTTATCACATCTACGCTCTAAACGTAGTCTCATTTTCTTGACACCATTCTCAATTGAGTCAGAAACATACAAACCATAATCTACATCACCAAATCCAGGAATAGAGCCATACACAGCTAAATACAGTATTAGATACTCTGCCAGGATAGTTGTCTTAGCAAGACCACGTGAACACATGTTAACGGTATTCTGCCTCTTGCCAGTAATGTTATCTAGCATCTTGTAATGAATTACAGGTGTTTTATTCTCTTCACCACGTTCACCGTTAACTAGCTTAATAAAACTAACAAATTCTAATGCAAACTCGCTAGGCACATAACTTGCATCTAGAGAATAGTCAATATCGTTTAACCATTCTTCAACGGTCTTCTTAACTAATCCTTCCATTATTTTCTGTACGTCCTCAAATGTTCAACACGTTTAGCATCATCTTGTTCAGCCTCTACAATAAGATAGCTAACCTCCATAGAGATCTGCTCAAACCTATTTCTCTCAGATGAGTCATTAGATTCATTCATCCCCACCTGTGCCATTAACTTAATAGCTTTCAACTTACCTAAACAATCATTCATGCAATGTATCATTTTATTCTCCACATTATTAGTAATACCACACTTCCCACTAGCAAGTAAACCCCCACCATAACTAGTAACCCAGTAATCATACTTCTTCGTACTCAGTTTCAACAGTATCTTTCTTCCTGGCAATAATATCTGAGTGTGCCATATCTTCAGCTGTAACAGCTCCACTCTGAATTAACTTAAGTTGTTGCTGGGCTAAAGCTCTAGTCGTAGCCCTCAACTCATCAATAGAATCATTGTTGTAATTAACGTCAACTTCAATCTTAGCCGTTTCTGGGGCTTTTAATTGCATAATCAAGCATTCAGCTGCCTTCTGTCTAACAGTCTCTGATTTGGCATCTCTCATAAGCTCAGCTTGAATATTAATAGCTTCCTGATGTATATCCATATTTAGAATATGCACAGGCACCAATGTACGCTCTAATATCTTATGAACTAACGCACCTTTGTTGTAAGTCGTTGAGAAGCTAGAGATAGTCTTCATCGGAGTGTTCTTATCTACCAATCTCTGATATCTGTCAGGAAACACCTTAGCGTAAGCAATAGTATTAGAATCACCCAGTAGCTTATAACTTACAAACTTCACAGCATTAAGATATTCAGTCATGCCATATCTACCTAACTGCATTACATCTGAAAACCCCAGTAAGTTTTCTTTGTAGATATCTCTAAACTCATCACCCTCAGTAGCATTAATAAACTTAACCATATCTTCAGTTACATTGTGCCTAAACTTCTTAGGCATACTGGCTTGTAGCTGTACAAGCGTTAAGTCTTTTGTAAATTCTTTATTTACTAATTGCATTTTACTCCCTGTGGATTTACTTTAGCATTCTTACGTTTGTCCCAAGACACCCGTGCAATGTGCCGCCTGTCAAGATTACCAAACCACCATCTGTAAGGGTTCACATAAAAGTGAATACCATCTCGTTGGATATCTTCATGCCCAACTAACCAACTTATAGCAGTGCTTATGTTAGGAGCAGCCACACCAAGAGCTTCACTTACTTCTTTGTTTGTAGTAGCTATTTGCCCATCTAAGTCTTTTAAGTTAAACAGGTGTTTCCACACTCTGCCTTGAAGCTTAGGCATTGCTAGTAATAAGTCAATGCAATCTTTTCCATCTGTTGTTTTAATATCCATACATGCTTGCTCGTGGTCATATCTCATAGCCAGCAAGTATACACACATCTATAAAAGATATAACTTCATTTAGTAAATTGATATAATTATCCAGCATTGTTATAGAAAAGTATATAACCAGAGTTATATACTTCCTAAAACTTTTCCCTTGGAGGAATGCGGGTTGTAGCCATCTCCTTTATATATATTAGGACGCAGTCCGCAAGAGCCACCACTTTAACTAAAAAGAAAATAATATATTTAGTAATAAGATACTCACATACTTACCCACATCCCGGCAGTCGCAAGCTCCTTTGGGCGC
>Ga0209045_1003482_pt1 | contig 10020 bp, 8 predicted proteins | sample SaaInlLV_10m_DNA_4_FD_184664 | JGI IMG/M metagenome (GOLD analysis project Ga0209045, IMG submission 184664) | Marine microbial communities from expanding oxygen minimum zones in the Saanich Inlet - Saanich Inlet SI072_LV_200m_DNA (SPAdes) (version 2) | ecosystem: Environmental > Aquatic > Marine...
TCCTGTTAATTTCTCCTGAAAGCAGGCTTTTGTAATTCGTACTAAACACCGTTGGAAAAGTGAGAAAAAGCTTGAGTTCTTATAAGAAAATTCTATCATGGCTTTTTTATTTAATATATGGGAATTTCGCCGAAGGCATCAAGTTTTTCTTTTGTGGCTTAGTGCCTTAGTGGCAATAATTTTTGACGCAGTTTTAACTGATACCGGCTACATCACAAACATAAATCCAAAACTGGAGAACTATATATGATAATTCTGGGAGTAACACACCCTATTTCGTGGAACAACGGGGCATGCATCCTTGTAGATGGCAAACTGATCGCTATGGTGGAGGAAGAGCGGTTTAACAGATTTAAACATTCACCGAGGACGTCTGCAGATATGTCCATTGAGTTCTGCCTCAAGAGGGCGGGGGTAACACTGGACGAGGTAGATCATATTGCCATAGGATGGGAATCCGCAGCACGACAGAAAAAGAAGAAACGATATCCATGGGAGTTTCTGCTCAGGCAATTGCCGTTCAGACACATGGATGAAAAAATGAAATTCGTGAACCACCACGTCGCTCATGCATTAAGCTCTTATTATGTTTCCGGATTTGATCATTCAAATATTGTATCACTGGATGGTTATGGCGGCAGTGAATCCGGTATCCTTGCGATTGGAGAGGGTGACGAACTCAGGGTGGTCAAGTCAATACCCAACAGAAACAGCTGGGGGCACTTGTACGGTGAGATCACAAGTATGCTGGGTTTTAAGTCTCATAGCGATGAAGGGAAGATTATGGGTCTTGCCGCATATGGTCAACATGATGAAAATGAGTTTACATTCATCGACTGGGACAGGGACATACCAGTAATCGATAAGAAGGGTTTTAAGAAATACCTTGCGGGTGTTACAGCAAGGAAACAGGGTGAAGAGTTAAACCAGCACCACAAAGACCTTGCCGCAACCGTTCAGCACACACTTGAGAGGGCTGCTCTTCAGATGAGCTCGTATCTTCGTGATATATCCGGGTCTGGAAACCTCTGCGTATCAGGCGGGTGTGCTTTAAACTGTTCAATGAACGGAGTACTCTTGAGATCAGACCACGTTGACAATATATATATACAGCCTGCCGCTCATGATATTGGTACGGCATTAGGCGCTGCCGTAAGTGTCTACAAAGACGTCGTGGGGCACAGACCTGACATTGTTTTAGAACACCCTTACTATGGCCCTGACTACACCAACGAGGAAGTTGAATCTGAGTTAAAGAAGTATAAACTGAGTAATTTCAAAAAGTGTAATGATATTGCCAAAGAGACTGCCGCATTGATTGCAGACAATAAAACCGTCGGTTGGTTTCAGGGCAGGATGGAATTCGGCCCGAGGGCGCTTGGAGGCAGAAGCATACTTGGTAATCCAAAAAATAAAGATATGAAAGATATTGTCAACAAGAGCATAAAGGGAAGAGAGCCATGGAGACCCTTCGCACCGTCATTCCTTGCAGAAGATTATGCCGATTATGTAAAACAACCTTACAATTCTCCGTTCATGATAATTGCCTTCCAGGCTATTGAGGAAAAAGTATCTGAAATAGCGTCCGCTACGCATGTAGACAATACGGTAAGAGTGCAGTCGGTAAGGAAAGAAGTTGCCCCCAGGTACTGGGAATTAATCAACGAATTCAAGAAAATAACTGGTGTTCCCGCACTTCTCAATACCAGTTTCAACGTAGCCGGCCAGCCAATCGTCTGCACACCCCGCGATGCAATAATGACCTTCTTCGGTTGTGGTTTGGACTATCTAGCCATAGAAGACTATCTGGTGTGGAAGTAATTAAAAAGAAACTTTATACTCGATCAAGGATGCTTATTTCCCATAATATAATTTACAAATAACAAAACATGGAAACGTTTCAGTTGTATATAAGCAATATCTAGAAAATTTTCCATATATTCTAGCTGATAAGCTGACTGTGCTTATCAGCTAGAGGGTAAAAACACTCTCTTCCTTCCGAATGCTTGCGGATCAACAGCAACGTTATGTCCATATTCATAGATCAGTAATGGGTTCAATATTGTAATGGCAACTTTGCGACAATATTTCGAAACGGACTTTAGCAATTGTGTAAAAGTTCAAGTCAAACTCGATTTCAATGGTAAAATGCAAGACGCGGTGTTGATGTATGACTTCAATGGGTTTTTGGCGTATTTCGCCATTTATATTGAATCGAAATCTCTCGACCTCGAATTTTTTTATAAACTAATAGGGTTGCTAGAGTATGGGAAGACTCAAGTTCACTTTAGAGGCGGTGTCACTCTGCCTTCAGCAAAATCTTTTCCTGGTGCCCTTGAGATAAAGAACAAAAATCCATTTGAGATTTGTGCACAATTCTTCGGTGATCCCGAATGGGTTTCTTCAAAATCGATTCAGACCTCTCGTCGGATATTTCTTTATTCTGAAACTGATCTTCCAGAAAATGAATTACTCGAACTGAAGGCAATGGCACAGGAACATGGACATAGCTTGCCGTTTAGATCTAATGCATATAGAGATAGAAGATCCCAAATGGAAAAACCACTCGCATTTATAAGTCACGATTCACGAGATAAAGATGCCGTAGTTAGGAAACTAGCTATGGGACTCCAAAAAATGCTTTGCCCAGTGCGGTATGACGAATATTCACTTAGAATTGGTGCTAACCTCAGAGATAGTATTGAGCAGGGTCTAAAGGAATGTAAGAAATGCATTTTGGTGCTTAGCCCTAACTTTATTTCCAACAATGGATGGACGAAAAAGGAATTCGACTCAATTTTTACCAGAGAAGTTATTGAAGAGCAGGAGCTAGTATTGCCTGTTTGGTTCAATGTAACAAAACAGCAGGTCTTTGATTATTGTCCCAGTTTACTGAATGTGAAAGCTGCTGTTTGGAGTGAATTGGGAGAAGCTGAAGTATGCCGCCAATTAAATCTAGCAATTTCGAAATAAAGCAATGCAAATCTGGACATAACCAGTATGTCAAGTTGACACCAAAGAGCGGCGTAACTTGCACAAAATGTTATGTGTGAAATTATGAAAGCAGTGCGTATCAGAAAAAATATCGTAGATGTTTTATTATTATTGAAATTAAAATCATCTCCAAAAATTATCATTGTAGCGGATATATAAAAAGACTTTGTGATCTTTGCGGCTTAGTGTGAGGATTAATATCAGAAACTACAGGGATTTTATGATCAGCAATATCCCTGATACAAACAGGAAGATGCCGAATATTTTGTTGTATTTTTCATTATCTATATTTGTGTAAAGAAACTTTTCTGTTAACAGGAAGACAACCACACCTATAATCAGATAGATAACATTGCTGAAGGAGATATTCATACTTTCAGCAGCAAAACCGGGAATGCTGATAATTCCGACTACGGCCAACAAAAGAGTAAGCATCTGAAAGAGCGCGAATGTTCCGTAAGATACTCCTACTGTGACCCGGGTGGTGTCCTTTGGATAATTTTTCTCGTGCGCGATTGCAGTTAACAATGAACCGCCAAGATTTGTCAGTCCGTGAATGATTCCCATAACAACAAAAAACGTCTTTTCATATTTCACAAACGCCTTTAATATCCGTTCTATTTTCCCGGAATAACTCTTTAATGCTACAAATAGCATGAACAGTCCGACAAAAACTCCAATGCCGAGATGTTTAAATTTAGCTTCCAGAAACAGTACCAGGGCGAGGAATACAATAACAAATGGTATGGTGATGAAAAGTATTTTTTTGTAAAAACCGGTATCTATATATTTGTAGTGTTTGAGTACCTGGAAAATATTAATAGCGATTGATATCGGCAGGACGATTGGGAGTACAAGGGTGAGTTTTTCATATTGTAAAAGGAGCAGGGGGGTACCAAAAAGCAAAACACCAACTCCGAAGACCGATTGAACAGTTGCGGTTACAATAATTACTATCAGGGTATATATTGAGATGTCAAGCGGCAGGGAACATATTCTTGCACATTCGTTTCCTTCCATCAGGTATTTTCTATTAATTAAAATAATTCCAGCCATAACCAGCCCCATTATGGCTATCTTAATTAATACCTTCAGTAATTCTATAAATCTTGTTCCCATTTTCTTTTCCTTCACCGCAGAGACGCAAAGAAATGAAAAGAAAAAACATCAATTATTGTTGAAATTGAAATCTGCCAATCTTTCTATCGATGTTATCTGAACATTCTTTTCACTTCCTTCAGCATCGCTCATATATTTCCTATTAATGAGTATTATTCCCATCATAATTAAACCCATTATGGCGATCTTAATTAATATCCACATTAATTTTCCAGCTCTTGTTCCCATAAATTTTATTTCCACTTTATTTTCCTCTGAATTATTTTTCTTATATTTTTAAGGTTTTTTTTTGTGTCCTCTGTGTGAGGTTCTTACTTTAATAGACCTTCATAAACTTTTTCAACTTTTTCTGCCATAGATTCCTGAGAATATACATCCTGTGCTTTTTTAAGTGATGCATCAGCCATTTTCTTTCTCAGCTCAATATCATTAGCCAATTTTACAGTGGCAGTTGCCAGGTTCTCAGCTGTATCGTCAACGACAAATCCGGTAACCTTATCATCTACTATTGAGGAGAGCATTCCCCGATCGGCGGCAATTACAGCTTTCCCCATCGCCATGACTTCTCTCACCGCACGGCAGGAACCATCTGTACCGGGCATCAGGAATATATTGAAATCCATACACGAGACGGCCTCTACATAATCACTTGTCCGGTAACCCGGATGGATTACAATGTCTTCCAATCCCATCGCCTTGGCGGGATTCGTTAGAAGTTGTTTTTCCTTGGTCCCTCTGCCTATAACGAGTAACTTTAACCTTGGAACTTCTTTAGACGCAATCTTGATTGCCTGCAGAAGTATGTGAAACCTTCGGTGGGTCTGGATTCTGGCTATAATTCCGACTACTATGTCATCGTCCTTCATTCCAAACATCTTCCTGTGAGTGAGCGGCCCGCTTCCGGGGTTGAAACGTTGGCAATCAATAGAGGCGTTAATCATGGTAGTTTTATCTTCGCTTAATCCAAAACGGTCCATGTCTGCCACTCTTGCTTTTTCTGAAACGGCAATTAACTTGTCTGTGAGCCTGGTTAAGCATATTTTATTTCTCAGGGTTTTTCTCAGTACAACCCCGTCGTGATTTGTTCGTACGACAGGCAAGTGTCTTCCGGTACGTCTGGCGGCTATTCCACCAACTAAATGGTCCTGATTTCGATGAACATGGACTATGTCAAACGCCTCATCGTTCATAAAAACTGAAAGATTCTTAATGTCAGAGATGTACTTGAAAAAACTGAAATGTTTACTTAGATTAAATCTGGTAACAGGTACCAGATCACGTTCGTATGCATACTTTTCAACGGACTCTGAATCCGGTGGGAATGGGTAATCGTCCATTGCCTTGCCACATGCAAGTGTGACGTCATGTCCTCGCTTCTTTAATTCTGTGCAGAGGTTGAGTGCGGGTTCTGCCGGGCCAGTCCATTTCCAATCACTGAAGAGATGAAGTATTTTCATTTGTATGCGTTTTTATCTGTGCCGATTTGTGGCTGATTCTTTATACGTAATTCCCATAGCTTTGCATATTTCATGAATACATAGAATGACGTCGTAATAGCCGCTACCAGTCCCGGCACTCCATCCATAAATCCACGTTTGAAGAAATATCCTTTGATAAATCTGAAAAGGGGTCTGAATAAAAGTTGAAATATGATAAATTTCACACCGTCCTTCTCCATCTCTATAGCGCTCATATCTGTGTATTTGTTGATGGTATCAAGTTGGTGTGAAAGATTCCTATACGTATAGTGAAGACAATCACTCTTTAAATGTTTTGCCTTGCCGTTCAACTCCAGAGTCGCATGCGGTTCTTTTATCCACTTGCCCTTATCTTTTTTATAGAGAAGGAGGTCGTACGCAGGATACCACTCTCCATGATTAATCCAGCTTCCTAGATAACGCGTTCTGCGCGGGAAATAAAACCCATCCCAGTTATTTGAATCACTGTTCAGATGCGACTGAATTTCCAGGTAAAGTTCAGGAGAGATAATCTCATCAGCATCCATAAAGAGAATCCACTCGTAGTTAGCAAGGCTAACAATGTAGTTTGACTGATCTTTAAAACCGGGCCATTTTCTATGATGAATCTTGTCTGTAAATTCACGGCATATTTCAACCGTGTTATCAGTGCTGTAGGAGTCGACAACGATGACTTCATCGGCCCACTTTATATTCTCCATACACTCCTTAATCACGTCAGCATTGTTAAAAGTCATTACACATGCTGAAACAGTGGCTTTGGCCATTATGCTACTCCTGTAAATAGGGACACATCCTAATTTCAAACTTTTGCAATTACGAATCTCTACTTTGAAATTCTGTAATTAAACCGGCGACTGTTTCAATTTCCTCTGCTGTCAGTTCCGGGTAGATAGGTAAAGATAAAATTTCTCCGGCGTTTCTCTCGCTTATTGGGAAATCTCCCGTCTTATACCCGAGTTTTTCATACGCTTCCTGAAAATGAATCGGGATTGGGTAATGTATATGTGTGCCGACTCCACGTTCCTGGAGATATTCCTTGAGGGCATCTCTTTTATTTGTCCTTATTACAAAAAGATGGTACACGTGTTTTGCCCATTGCCTTTCACAGGGGAGCTGCACATTTGAACTAAATAGCAGTTGTTGATACTGTGTAGCTATTTCCCTGCGTCTGTTCGTCCATGTATCTAAATGCTTTAACTTGATCCTGAGTACAGCAGCCTGAATTTCATCGAGCCGGGAATTGAATCCCTCGATCTTTGAAGTGAATTTTTTTACTTCACCGTAATTTCTGAGCATAATGAGTCTGTTATATAATTCCTCATTGTTCGTAACTACTATCCCTCCATCACCGTAAGCTCCCAGGTTCTTTGTGGGATAGAAGCTGAAGCAACCAATATCGCCGAGTGTGCCTACGTTCTTGCCGTTATACTGTGCGCCGTGGGCCTGGCATGCGTCTTCAACAACCCTTAAGTTATGCACTTCTGCCAATTTTATTATCTGTTCCATCTCAGCAGGGTGGCCATAAAAGTGCACAGGCATTATTGCCTTTGTTTTATTTGTGATTTTTTTCTCTATTTTTTTTGTATCTATAGTGTAGGTGTCCGGAGTGACATCAACAAGCACCGGTTTGGCTCTTGCAAATGATATGGCAGAAATGGTAGGGACTGCCGTATTTGGAACAGTGATTACTTCATCTTCATGTTCAATACCACAAGCTATTAAGGCAAGATGCAACGCTTCCGTACCGGAGCCTACTCCTACGGCAAATCCGGCACCAAGATAGTTTGCAAATTCTTCTTCAAACAATCTTACATTTTCGCCCAGAACAAAATTTCCACTTTCAAAAACATTTGTGAAGGCGTGATCCAACTCAGTCTTCAGGTACTTATATTGTCGTTTAAGGTCAAAAACAGGAATTTTCATTTTATGTTATCCTTGCTAAATAATGCACTTTTGTATGCTTTCAGAAGATGTATAAACAATCCGCACAGGGTATTATTAATTATGGGTTAAATAACCTCTGATATCGGTTTTTGTCAAGTAAAATCCAAAACGTGAAAAATTACTAACTCTTTCTGCCCAAAGAATTTCCAATAAATAACTTGAAATTTTTCTAATCTGAATCATAATGATAAAAACCAATTTTTTCAATCATTTTACCAGAAAAAAAAAGAAGCGAAACCCGTTCACTAAATCGATTATTTTTTGCTATTTTTAACTGGAAATTGTCAATCTGAAGACTGTTCTGGTAGCTTCTTGACCTGGATGATATTGAATATGGTTAACATAATTTTGATAAGGTATTATATCCAGTATATACACATCTGATATCTTCTTTAACGATCGGTTCAATAAAAATATTTATTACACTCTAATTATTGTTTTTATCACTTAATTCTGTGCCAAAGCCAAGCCTATCTAAAATATCAATTATAGTTCCAACGTATAAAGAAGCACAAAATGTCGACACGTTGACAAGACGCATTCATAAGACTATGACAGAATATAACATATCTTATGAAATTATATTCGTGGATGACGATAGCAAGGACGACATAGAAAAAATAATATCAAATCTTTCCTCCGAGGGGCTTAATGTGAGGCTCATACAACGGAAAAACGAGCGTGGACTTTCGTCAGCTGTTCTTCGTGGTTTTTCAGAAGCAGAAGGAGGGATTTTGGTTTGCATGGATGCAGATTTAAGCCATCCTCCTGAAACCATACACGTGATGATAGACAAAATTGTGAAAGATAATGCTGAATTTGTAATAGGCAGCAGGTATGTAAATGGTGGAAGCACCGACGATAAATGGACAATTTATAGAAGGATAAACAGTAGAATAGCCACGCTATTTGCTAAACCTTTTACTACTGCAAAAGATCCTATGAGTGGATTTTTTGCAATACCTGATAGGGTTTACAAGCGTGGAAGCAGCTTTAATCCGATAGGCTATAAGATTGCGCTCGAACTGATTGTAAGATGCAAATGTGAGAAAATAGTAGAAGTACCAATTCACTTCTCAGATCGTAAATTTGGTGAAAGCAAGTTAACCCTTAAAGAACAATTGAATTATCTTGTGCACATAAAAAGATTGATGGGTTATAAATTAAAACACTTAAATAGCTAACTATTGCTGGTTAATAGTTAGTATCGCAAATAGTTTATAGAGGAATAATATCTAACATGCTAAGCAAATATTCTAAATTTTCAATTATTATTATAATATCAGGTTTCCTGACGAGGTTAATAAATATAACACAACCTTTGCTTGAGGTTGCTGGATGGAGGCAATGTGATACCGCAGCCATAGCACGTAACTTTTACTACAATGGAATGAATATCTTCTATCCACAGATTCTAGCTGGTGGGGCGACTAATGGAATTATTGGAGAAACTGAGTTTCATATATATCCATTCACTGTGGCACTGCTGTATAAGATATTTGGTGTGCATGAATTTCTTGGGAGATTGGTTTCCATACTTGCTTTCTGTGGAGGGGCATTTTTCTTATACAGGTTATCAAGGAAATATGTAGACGAAACAACCTGTCTGGTCGCCTTGTTGTTTTATACATTTAATCCTTATATATTCTTTTACTCAAGGTCTTTCCAGCCGGAGTCGTCTATGTTGTTTCTTTCTATCGCTATGCTCTATTTCTTTTCAGAGTGGATAGAGAAGGAAGGGTGGAAGAGATTTGCACTAATGACATTATGCGCAACAGCCGCATTTCTGATAAAACTCCCAACAATCTGTTTAGGACTGCCTTTACTCTGTCTTTGCTTAAAAAAATATAAATATTATTTTGTAATGCAATGGCAATTATGGCTTTTTGTTTGTTTAAGTCTTATACCGACTCTTTTATGGTATAAACACTCGCACTATCTGGTAAGCATAAACGGCCACTCCTGGAGTAACCTTCAACTAAGCAACTATTCAATCTATTTAGATTTTTCTTTTTATAGTAGGGTCTTCTACACAGAAATACTTGAAAGGGGTCTGCTATTTATTGGGGGTGCATTTCTGATCATAGGAATAATATTTACATTTAAGAAGAAGGAGTTTGGATACATTAGGTATTGGTTACTTGCCATAATCATATTCTTTTTCTTAGGGGCAGAGAAAACCATGGTTCATACATATTATATCATACCATTGATTGCCCCTGCTTCTATATTTATAGGATATGCCATCTGTAATTCTACCAGATTGATATCTGCATACAAAATTACCAGAATAAGAAAGGCTATTCTATTAACACTGTATTTACTTATAGTAGTATCTCTACCTATTATTGGTTATCACAAAATAACAGGAAGATATGAAGCTAAAAGGCTGGCAAAGGACTATCCCGTACGTGATGCAGGAATGGTTGTTGATAAAATAGCATCAAAAGATGACCTCATAATTGGAAGTCTATGGGGCGGG
>Ga0209045_1003486_pt1 | contig 10002 bp, 11 predicted proteins | sample SaaInlLV_10m_DNA_4_FD_184664 | JGI IMG/M metagenome (GOLD analysis project Ga0209045, IMG submission 184664) | Marine microbial communities from expanding oxygen minimum zones in the Saanich Inlet - Saanich Inlet SI072_LV_200m_DNA (SPAdes) (version 2) | ecosystem: Environmental > Aquatic >...
CGTTATACCATACATGAAAAAAACAATTGGGGCAGGATTGTAAACTTGACGTCTATTTTTAGCAATATTACTAAAAAGTATCGTGCGCCATATTCTTCAAGTAAATTTGGACTAGATGGCATGACCGCTGCACTTGCGGCTGAAGTATCAGAATTTGGTATTCTGGCAAATAGTGTAGGCCCTGGTTTTATTGATACAGAGTTGACAAGAGGTGTATTAGGCAAAGATGGAATTGACAAAATACAAAAAAACATACCTATGAAGCGTTTAGGGCATGTAGATGAAATTGCATCATTGGTGAGTTGGTTGGTAAGTGAAGAAAATACCTATATTTCTGGTCAAAATTTAATGATTGACGGAGGATTTTCTCGTGTCTGATCAAATAACTGTACAGTCTTACAATGGCGAATACACTGTGAATTTTATTCGTGGCGGTATGGACCAATTGAATAATAATCCGATTAAAGACGCTATTTATATAGTTGATAAGAATATTGCCAACCTATATAATAATCGTATCAATAATGTTCTTAATTCTAGAGTATTAATTATTGAAGCCAATGAAGAAAATAAATCATTAAATCATTTTCCAAAATATGTTAATGAGCTAGTTAAGTTGAATGTTAGAAGGGGTCAGATGTTGGTAGCTATTGGTGGCGGCATTATTCAGGATATTACATGTTTTTTGTCTGCAACCATGATGCGTGGATTGCCTTGGACGTTTTATCCAACAACATTATTAGCACAATCTGACTCTTGTATCGGATCTAAGTCATCTATTAATTCTGGTGATGTAAAAAATATTTTAGGAACATTTACTCCTCCAAAAAATATTGTAATAGATGTTGATTTTTTGAAAACATTAAAGAAAAAAGAAATCTACTCTGGCATAGGGGAAATGATAAAAGTACATGCCATTAATTCCCCTAAGAGTTTTAATGAAATATCAAATACATATGAAGAAATAGTGGAAAACTTTGATATTATGGAAAAGTTTATTTTTAATTCTTTATTAATGAAGAAAAAACTAATAGAGATAGATGAGTTTGATACTGGTTTGCGTAATATAATGAACTACGGTCACAGTTTTGGACATGCAATTGAAACAGCTACAAACTATGAAATACCGCATGGTATAGCAGTTACAATTGGGATGGATATTGCAAATTATTTTGCAGTGGCTATTGGATTATCAACGCAAGAGCATTTTAAACGCATGCATTCTGTAATGGATAAAAACTGTGCTTCATATCGTCATATTAAGATCGATACAGGATTACTTGTATCTGCTCTTAGGAAAGATAAAAAAAATAGCTCCACACATCTACGTTTAATTTTGCCTGATCAAAATGGAAAAATTACGATAGGCCTGTATGACAGCAATAATGCACTAACTGATACTATTGACGAATATTTTTCTAAATACAGTAAGGCGACTTAATTGTGAGATCGTTAGCAATTGCATCGCGCTCATTCTCAAAGCACCCAGTATTAAGAAAGGAAGTTTTAATGCGTTATCCTGATGCTAAATTCAACGATGAAGGACTGTCATTAAGTGGAGATAGTCTAGTTGATTTCCTAGATAAGCATGAAAAGGCAATAACGGCTCTAGAAAAGATTGATGATTCAATTCTTAGACATCTTCCGGATTTAAAGGTTATCGGTAAATATGGAGTTGGTTTAGATATGATTGATCTACACGCCATGAAAAAATATAATATAAACTTAGGGTGGACTGGAGGTGTAAACAAAAGATCAGTATCAGAGTTAGTAATATCATATTCTATTGCCTTATTACATAAAACAGTATTTGCCAATAATGAAGTAAAAAAAGGAGAGTGGTCTCAGATCAAAGGCAGACAACTGACAGATTGTATTTTTGGTATTATTGGCTGTGGCCATGTAGGAAAAGACCTTGTAAGACTATTACAGCCATTTAATTGTAAAATACTAGCGCATGATATTTTAAATTTTAAAGACTTCTATGATAAGTATAGAGTCATTCCAGTTGGTATAGAAGATTTAATTTGTCAGTCTGATGTGATTACACTACACCTTCCTCTAGATAAATCCACTAAGAATATACTTGATAGAGATAAACTAAGTCTTCTTAAAAATGATGCTGTTTTGATAAACTTAGCCAGAGGCGGCTTAATTGATGAAGTTGCATTAAAAGGATTGTTAAAAAGCAATAAAATTACTGGAGCGGCACTTGATGTATTTGAAGTTGAGCCTCCGGTTGACCAAAGTTTTGCAAATATGGATAATGTATTGGTCACACCACACATTGGTGGCAGTACCGAAGAAGCGATACTTGCCATGGGTATGGCTGCAATCGAAGGTCTTGAGAACTCAAAGGACCCGTTAAGTTTTTTATAAAATTATAAAGAGAATGAAAGAGATTAAATTTGGTATAGCCGGTTATGGCAAAATGGGAAAAATTAGAGAAGAGTCTATATTGAACTATTCTAATGCAAAACTTGTATCTATATATGAAATATCAGACTATTTTTGTGAAGATAAAAATTTAATACTGTGCAATTCTTTTAATGAACTACTAAAGACAAATATTGATGCAGTTATAGTATCCACCTATGTTGTAGTAGCTGCAGATTACGTTGTAATGGCATTAAATGCAGGAAAACATGTTTTTTGTGAAAAACCCCCTTCAATGACAGCCAAAGATATGCAAAAAGTAATTGAGGCTGAAGATAAGGCGGGTAAAGTCCTTAAATATGGATTTAATCATAGATTTCATTATTCAGCAATGGAAGCAAAGAAAGTTATTGATAGCAATAGTTTGGGAAGGATGTTGTGGATGCGAGGGGTATATGGTAAGGCCGGTAGTATAGATTTTAATGATAATTGGAGAAATTATAAAAAATATTCTGGTGGAGGTATTCTCTTTGATCAAGGTATTCATATGATTGACCTTTTTAGATATTTTTCTAATAATGAATTTGAGTGTTTAAGCGCATATTTAACAACGTCATTTTGGGATATAGAGTGTGAAGACAACGCATTTATAACTTTAAAATCTAAAAACAATATTGTGGCCACACTTCATTCTTCTGCCACTCAATGGAGGCATAAGTTTTCATTGGAAATGGAGTTCGAGGATGGTTACATTAATCTAGAAGGTATTTTATCCTCAACAAGAAGCTATACACCTGAAACATTGACTATTGGTAGGCGTGAATCTGAAGATATGACTTTTGCAATGGGAAAGCCTAAAGAGTGCGTAACATATTATGAATACGATGATTCTTGGGATTTAGAGTTAAAAGAGTTTATTAATGCTATTAACAACAGTTGTATTATTAGTAATGGCACAAGCAATGATGCATTAGAAGTAATGAAGTTGACCGATTCTATTTATGATTATCAGACTCCTGAAAGCCTAGCAAAATTCTAACAAAAAACTATATATTTTTATGAAAATTAAGAAGAAAAACACCTTTAATAATCAAGTAATGTTTGTTGATGGTATGCCAGGTTGTGGAAAGACGTTATTCCCTTCTATTTTTGGAGGATACGACAGAGTTGAGCTTTTGACCTATTCGTATCAAGTTGAACAGTATTGCTCCCTTTACTATTTAAATGAAATAAGTTTAGACGCTGCCTCTGCATTAGTTAATTTAAGTATTGATCAAATAACATATCATAGCATGATGTCTCGAGAAGTGAATTTTCGCCCATCTGATTTATCAAGTGTTTTTAAAAATCCTAATAAAATAAAGTATTTTAAAAGGATTTTTAACAAAGGAGACCATGCTATTTCTCAATTAATTGAAGATGAGAAACCTATTTTAAATCTTACTACTCATTCATTACTAGTTCGAAGCGAACCAATTTTCGACGCTCTAGGTGATCGAGCAACATTTGTCGAGATTGTTCGCCATCCACTTTATCAAATTCGACAGCATTATCTAAACACAAGAGATCTTTATATTCAAGATGTGCGCCATTTGGGATTAGCTTATCAAGTGGATGAATCTGAAGAAGTGGTTCCTTCTTTTGTGAAGGAATATGAGAATGAGTGGATCAATGGAAATCCAATGGATAAAGCAATTTTATCAATGTATTACTGGGATAAGCAATTGGATCGGTTTCTTAGTGATAATAAACAAATAAAAGAACAAGTCATTATAGTTCCTTTTGAAAAGTTTGTCCTTTCTCCTGATGGCTATTTAGATTCTATAGAAGCCAGATTAGGTGTAGATAGAACAGCTTTAGTAGCTAAGTCTTTAAAAAAGCAAAATGTTCCAAGAAAAAGGATAGCTGATGGAGTAGATATGCCTGTTTACAGAAGGTGTGGCTGGCAACCTTCAATAGATGGAAGTGAAAGAGATGAGCTTTTAGTTAGAAATGAAGAGGTTAAGAAAAAAGCCACTGAAAATATTTTTTACCTGTTACAGGAAATGAGTGCAAAATATGAAGAAAAATATATGAAGGGTATATTGTGACCTCCCAAAGTCTTTCTTTTAATTTGAAGCGGAAATTACTAAAAAAAGAATTATGTATTGGTTCTTGGTGTACATTATATAATCCTGCAATTGTTGAAATATTGGCCAATTCTGGATATGAATTTATTGTAATTGATCTTGAGCACACAGCTATTTCTATCCATCAAGCCGTTGAAAGTGTTAGAGTTCTTGATCTAATGAATGTCAGCCCTCTGGTTCGAGTTACCAGTCTCGATGTTGGGCAAATTAAAAGAGTTATTGATTCTGGTGCTCATGGCATAATAGTTCCTAGTGTAGAGAGCAGTGAGGATGTGCGTAAAGTTGTTGAGGCTATTCAGTATCCTCCAATTGGGACAAGAGGTGCTGGATTAGGGAGGGCGCAAAAATATGGAGAAGGTTTTGATTCATATTATCAGTCATCCAATGAAAATATTATTTTTATTCCACAAATTGAAACAAAAAAAGGTGTGGACAATATAGAGGAGATTCTTTTGTGCGATCAAGTTGATGGCATTTTAGTTGGCCCTTATGATTTATCATCATCTCTTGGTATTGCCGGAATTTTCGACCACCCAATGTATAATAAAGCATTAGAAATTATTGTAAATGCAGTTTCTCTTGCAAATAAAAGTATTGGTATTCATGTTGTTGATCCAGATCCAGATTTGGCAAAGAAATACATTAAAGATGGTTTTAATTTTATTGTTTATGGGACAGATATTAGATTTTTAAGTATGTCTGCTAAAGAATGGAGATTAATACAGTGAAAAAAATAGCCATGATTCCTGTTATGTTCGATAGTACCAGGGTTCCTAAAAAAAATCTTATTCTTTTAAATGGGCAAACAATGACACACTACGTCGTTAAGACTTGTATCGAGTCAAATGTTTTTGATGAAATATACATTAACTCTGAAAGTTTAATTGCAAAAGAAATTGCTGATGAATTAGGAGTTAATTTTTTTTATAGAAATCCAGAACACGGAGGGAGTAAGTGTACTATGGAAAACGTTTCTGTAAAGTGTAATGGGAATCGATGCCAAACACACGACCATTTTGTATATGATTTTATTCAAAATATTGAAGCAGATATCTTGTTTCAAGTTCACACAACAACACCTCTTATAAAAGTTGATACAATAAAAAATTTTGTTTATTATTTTGAAAAGAATGAGTTTCATTCACTTTTTACTGCCATATCAGAACAAAAAGAAACTGTTTTTAGAGAATCTCCTGTTAATTTTAGTTATAAAAAGAAAAATCCTACTCAAACTCTAGAGAAAGTATTAAAAATGACATCAGGAATGGCTGCATGGGATGTAAATTTATATAAAAAGAGGTACCAAGAATATTCAAATAAAAAGAATACACCTTCTTTTGGAGATAGTACTGGATGGTTTGAAATACCTTTTATTGAGGGTATTGATGTTGATAATTGGGATGATTTGGAAATTGTAAATTCTATTTTATATTATCGTAATCAGAAGATGAAATCTGAGAAGATTTGTTACTATCATAACTTTTAGTCATGGTGTAAATTAGTAAATTATATGAACTAAAGGGCACCTCTAAAAACCCCATTATAACACAAAAAAAATCTAACCCAATTTTTTAAATTTTCAAATCAAGCCTGCTTCATATTTCTAAGTATTTTTACTACCTTATTTGCCTTTTCAGGCTTTTTAACTTATCTTTAGCCTTACAATTTGTTCATATCTAAACAGGTTGTAAGTCAAATGGGCACATCCACAAACGAGGCATCAACCATAGAGCCTGTCTTAGCAACAACGCCCTGCTCACTGAGTTTGTCTGTAAATAAATCAAACAGAGTTTGACTCAGGTTGTGTTCTTTGAGTTTTTCTTTAAAATGCCAAATAGTATTTTCATCAGGCACTTTGTCGTCTAATTTAATGCCTAAAAAGTCCATAAAAGATAGACGATCTTTGATTTGAAACTCGCATTGTTCGTCCGATAGATTGTAGTAACGTTGTAAGATGATTATCTTGAACATCATCAACTTGTCAAAAGCTGGTCTGCCGCCAGGTGATTTGGCTTTAACACTCAAGGCTTTTTCTATGGGCTTTCTAAACAGTTCCCAGTCTATTACTGTATTTAGCTTTTGCAATGGTGGTTGTTTTTTGTTGATTTCTTCTAACCTGAATTCGTAGTCAAATAATCCCATTGTTATTACCTTATTTTTTGATAAAAGATGGTGTTTATTTTACCTTAAATGCTTTTGCAGTAGGGTTTTTATGGGTTTATTTTGTTAAAAAGTACTGGTTTTTTGTTGGTTGGGTTTTTGGGGATGCCCTATAATCTGGCGGTTCAAACTTCCATGTAAACTTCTTAAATTTACGACGTATTGGAGAAAACACCTTAACAAGGTGATATGCAGACAAGTTTAATCCAGATCTGCGTGCTAATTCCATAGCCAAAGTAGGTGTAATCCAAGACACATGGTCAAGATTAACAACAAGTGAGCCATGCGACTTATTGAACTTACGAAGAAACTTCCTACTAAATGGATTGGGTGTTGCTACAAACAACTTCCCGTTACTTGCTAAGTGCCTTTTAGAAAAAGAAAGCAGTTTAACAGGATCGTTAACATGTTCTATTACATCTCCTATGAAAATAATATCGAATCTATCATTAAGATCTTCATCAGAAGCAGCATCAGCACAAAGCACAAAGCACATTAAATCCTCTGCCTTTCAAATCATCTCTATCAAAGTAACTGGCGCTATGTGACACAATACCTATATCTAAAACTCTCTTACCTCTTCTTTTGCATCGGAGTTATTTGGATCATCCGAAAATAAGGTCCAATTAGGCATATTATCTTGTAAATTCTTCATCATAATTATAGTATTTTTTTAAAATTATTAAAAAACTTTTCTAGATGTAATAGCAGGCATTAAATTTACTTCATTAGAAATGTTGCGCCCATTATTGACCCTGAAAAGGATCCTAAAAAGAATAATATCAACAGCATACCCTCTTTGAATGAGATTTTTAATATGGATTTTCTGCGCCACCGCCAGATAAAGCAGTAAGAATAAAGCCAAACTTCATTCTAACACCCGTCTAAAGCTTTAATAACACTGGTAATCACAGTTGAAACCGGTATGTCTTTCATTGAGCTATACTCGTTACATTCTTCACTTTCATGATTAACTGGAAAGTAACAAGGGTGTTCAATAGCTCCTGTGTGTAAATTTGAGGAAAGACAGTGGAATAAAACAACCATAGGTATATCAAAGGCACTCATAATATGACTTGGACCTGTATCTACACCAACGTACAAATCCATTTTAGACATTACAGAACCGGTCTCTCTCAAAGATAACTTTCCAGCTAATAGAGTAGCATGATTGTTAAGTTGTTCAAAAATCCAGTGTGTTTTGTCTTTTTCCATATTACCGCCAAATATTACAAAATGAGCATGACTGTACCTTTTAAGTATTTCATTGCACATTTCTAAAAAATTTTCAATCGGCCAGTCACGATAAGACTTAGTAGGAAAACTTGCCACCTGCAAGCCTACTAGTAGTTTGTCATTAACTCCATGCTTTGATAGTAACCTTTCTGCAAATAACTCCTCCTCAATACTTAGAGCAAAGGATAGGCGTTTACTTTTAGCAGTAATATTTACGGATTTTGGCAGTTCGAGCAACTGATCTACTGCATGCATACTCTGAAATTTTGGAAAGTCTACTGCCTTATATAATTTATTATTTATACTATTGTGCTTTTGTTTGAAGGCAATCACTTTATTTGCAACTCTTAGTGCATATTTAATCAATTTTTCATCAAATCCATATACAAAAGCAAAATCATACTGGGTAGAAAAATACCCACGCCATACGGCGCTATTTTTGGATATTTTCCCAACATGATTAATAAATGAAAGACGTTGGAGAACTTGATGCCTTTTAGGGTGCGCTAAGACTGTTATTTTTGAATCATTATAGAATTGAGAAATTGCATGTATTGACGGAGTTGCAAATAAAGTATCTCCAATTCTTGAAACAATAATAATTAATATTTTTTTCACTCTTTAATACATCCAATACAAAAGAATCAAATCTTAAACCATCTGTGTAAAGCGCCAGAAATAACTGCTTTAAGTAATAATATCTTATAATTTACTTGCTTATCAAAAGGTATGCATGCCAATGAAAAACCATAACCCTTACTTCCATCAATTTTTAAATCGTGTGGTAACTTTACCTTCTCATCATCTAGAGTATGTGAAATTGATGAAATTGATGAATCATCACTATACAAAGTATTTTTAATATTTTTTTCCAAGAACCTTCTTTCAGATGTCCCTTTGGTCGTATCGTGTATGAAGACTAAAGGAAACTTGCCAGAATCTAACAAATTTAGTGCAAATCTAAGTCCTCTATACCCTTTTGGTCCATCAATCAACATGATATCTCCCGAGCGACCAACCTCTATTGCTATTTTAGTTGCATCCCCAAATTCTAAACTAACATTATTAAGATCTTTTAACCTTTGATAGGCAATATCTACATCAGGCGAGTTTGGATCATGTTCGATACTAATAATTGGATTATCAGGAAACATTTTTGCAAGCATAAGTGTACTTTGCCCTCTTGCCCTACCAGATTCAATGATTCTTGTTACATTGCTCTGATTAATACACAAAAACAAAAAAAACATCTCTGAAAAAAGTATGCCCTTATCTTCATATGGAACAGTGCCGGACAAATTTTTAAATTCTTCTTTTTTATCTACAGCTAGTGATGCTATTTTTTTAATGTCTATCATAATGATTTTATGTATTTTTAAATTTTTTGTAAACCCTAAGAATGTTTTTTGTCATGCTATCTTTAGAAAAATCTTTTATTATAGATTTTCTGGAAATTTTTGAAAGATCATTTCTTTTGGCATTATTAGAGACTAAACTACTCACGCCTTTAATGATATTATCCAGATTTGGTTCTACTAAAATAAAATTATTCTGGAATAAATCTATTGTACTGCCAACATTTGTAGCAACTACAGGTTTATTCAACATTAATGCTTGCATAACTGATTGTGGGACACCTTCCTTACTGTCAGATGTTAAAACAAAGATATCTAATGCAGATAATAGTTCAGCTACATTATCAACATGCCCGAGAATTGTAATATATTTTTGTAGTTCTAAATCATTAACCCACTGCTCAATATCTTCTCGCATTGGCCCATCTCCAGCAATCAAAAAAGTAAGGTTCTTTTCAGGATATTGTTCAATCAAAGATTTTGCCATCTGTAAAAATAGATCATGGCGCTTAAACTGTCTTAATACAGCAACTATACCAATTGCAATTTTATCCTTATGTATATTGAACTTTTCACGACACGCTTGTTTGCTATATTTTTTAGGGTCAAATAAATCAACATCAATACCAGTTGGGATTGATTGTATTTTTTCAGGATTGACACGATTGTATTTGATCATGTCTGACCTGATGCTTTCACCTGTGGTGAAAATATAATCAGCCAATTCGTTAATAAAATTAGTGCGT
>Ga0209045_1003491_pt1 | contig 9993 bp, 9 predicted proteins | sample SaaInlLV_10m_DNA_4_FD_184664 | JGI IMG/M metagenome (GOLD analysis project Ga0209045, IMG submission 184664) | Marine microbial communities from expanding oxygen minimum zones in the Saanich Inlet - Saanich Inlet SI072_LV_200m_DNA (SPAdes) (version 2) | ecosystem: Environmental > Aquatic > Marine...
TGAAAATACAATGAGGCTTTGTGAACAGGTCGGATTCAGCAGAGCGCACATCTTCCCCTATAGCCCACGCGAGGACACTCCTGCCGCTAAAATGCCGGATCATTGCAAACCTTCCGAGATAAAGGAGCGGAAAAAAGAGCTTGAATTCCTGGCAGCTGAAACCTCTCAAAGATACAAGAATTTATTCGTTGGCAGGGACATAAGCATACTAGTAGAAAAAACGAGAGACAAGAAAACCGGAAAATTATGTGGTTACTCAGACAGGTATATAAAGGTATTATTTGACGGTCCTGATGATTTAATGAATGAAATTGTAGATGTCCGTGTGGAAAGTGTCTTGCATCAGTTTGTTATGGGGAAGCGTAGTTTTAATGCAGACAGATTTAATGCATAGGAATTTTAATATTTCCCTATGTCGTTCCCATGAAAATGGGAATCTGGTTTTCGCTTTCATGGAAACTTCAGATTCCTGCTCAAAAGACTGCGGGAATGACAGTGGTAGGTTAGGTTGTTTGATTTTGTTGCGATAGCGACCTGACTTGATAAAACGCTTGACTGAGATAAAGTATTGAATTATAAAATTGTGATCTTAGGCAAGGAGGCCTATTTTGAACAAATCAATCTAAACATGGAGGTTACTACAAAAAAGCATTTCACCGGCAGTTGTACTCAAAACCACAAGAAGAATGTTTAGTGACTACGTTACTATTGGAGTGCGGTAACCTTGTTACTGTTTTAATACGCATCATCACGGATGATGCGCTTCATATTATTACCTTAATACAACGATTGGGGATTGCTCCTAATTTGGAAGTTACCCGTCATTTGATACAAAAAGAGTGATTGGCAGATAATGTTCTTATTCGAAATTTCTCATCTTAAAACCCAGAAATAGTAAAATTGTATTGAATTCTAATGGACCTTTAAACGGAGAATGAAATGAAAACACCACTATTAAAGCTACTCGCTATTACTATGGGTGTGGCCCTTTTATGTTCAGAAGCTTTTGCTTCAAGTACAATGATTTCTGTTCACCGATTTAAGGAGCTTGAACAAAAAGTCAATGAATTAGGTTTAGAGGACCTTCCTAAGACTTTAGTTGTTATGGATGATGATGACACTCTAACAATGATGGGTTGTCAGGGACAAACAGAAGCTAATACTTGTCAATACCTTGGAGGACCTGCCTGGTTTAGTTGGCAAAGCGGACTGGCCAAAGACTCTCCTTATTGCGTAGCAAATAGCTTTGAGGACTTACTTAAAATATCTTCTTTGCTATTGGCCATCAACGATATGGTTTATACCGAACATGATGTACCTACCGTATTAAACTCCTTAACCGGATCAAAAGTTCACCTTTTAGTTCTGACCGCCAGAGGGCCAAGCAATTCATCTGCCACAGCAAGACAATTTGCCGACCTTCCTGTAACCGGACCAGAACATATGAATTTCTTAGAGTTAATCAGACATAATTCCCTGATTGGCAATAAAAGTCAAATTCACAGTATCGCCAGCCCCTTCATGCCCTGTGATGAGGGTAAAGCTAAATCAGTCAGTTATCAACAAGGTATTATGTATGTGGCCGGGCAAAATAAAGGTGAAATGCTGAAATGTCTGCTCAATAGTACTGAATCCTCATCCATTAAACATATTTTTTTTATTGATGATACTCTAGAAAATGTTAAAGACGTTCATGCCGCATTTGAAGATAGTAAAAAATACAATGTTATAGCTATTCATTATATGGCATTAGAAGCCCACAAAAAAGCTTTAACAAAAGGGCCAATGGCAGAGACTTATCAAAATAATGCAAAGGGTAGATGGGATAAAATCAAGAAAACATTAGATCTCGAATTAGAAAACCCGGCTCTTCCTTAACCGAGTTAAGATAGGAGAAGTTACAAACAATCTAAATTAAGGAGGAAAAGAGGACAAGATAATTGAATTCGTAAAAAACGGTTTTGTTTCAGATAATAACTCAGTGCCGGTTTCCAGTAATATAAGAGATCCTCGCACAAAGAAGCTTCGTCGTAATGAATCTGCCTTCGACCTGAAGGTCAGTAAGTTTGACGGCCACACAAGAGCATTTCTCAAGATAGAAGATGGATGTGATATTTTCTGCTCTTACTGTATTATCCCTTATGTCAGAGGCAAGGTCATAAGCAAGAAGATAGACGATATTCTTTTTGAAGCAGAGCAACTGGTAAGCAATGGTTATAAGGAAATTGTACTTACCGGTATTCATCTGGGTGCATACGGCAAGGAAACGGGATATCAACTAAATATTATAGATGTATTGAGGGAACTGCAAACTCTGCCGGGATTAGCGAGGATCAGGCTTAGTTCGATAGAAGTAAATGAGGTTACGGATGATTTGATTGATCTTATTGCTGGTTCGGATAAGGTCTGCTCTCACTTTCATCTGCCTCTACAGAGTGGAGATGATTATATATTGAAGAGGATGAACAGGAAATATAACGCTGCTCAATACCTCAAAACAGTGGAAAAGATTAAAGAGAGGCTGGAATTGCCATCAATATCTACAGACGTACTGGTTGGTTTTCCCGGAGAGAAGAGGACTCATTTTGAAAATACGATGAGGCTCTGTAAACAGGCCGGATTCAGCAGGGCACACATCTTCCCCTATAGCCCGCGCGAGGACACTCCTGCTGCTAAAATGCCGGATCATTGCAAACCTTCCGAGATAAAGGAACGGAAAAAAGAACTTGAATTCCTGGCAGCTGAAACCTCTCAAAGATACAAGAATTTATTCGTTGGCAGGGACATAAGCATACTAGTAGAAAAAGCGAGAGACAAGAAAACCGGAAAATTGTGTGGTTACTCAGGCAGGTATATAAAGGTGTTTTTTGACGGCCATGATGATTTAATGAATGAAATTGTAGATGTTCATGTTGAGAGTGTTTTGCCTCAATCTGTTATGGGGAAGTGTCGTTCCCACGCAGAGTATGGGAACGAGTAACAACAATAAGGAAGCCAGGAATGCAGGAAAACAAAAAAATAACTACCATATTAATATTTACTATCATTTTCAGTGCTTCATGCTTGCTGTGTGAAGTGAAATCTGCCTATTCTTTGCCTGCAGATGACGTAACTCCTCTTGTTAATAAAGAGTATTTCCCGGCAGTCCATAAGGCATTTACGAACGCCAAAAAGTCAATATTATGTGTTATGTACATGGCTAAGCTGGACAAAGGGCATTCGGGCGGAGATGAATATCAACTGGTCCTTGATCTGATAAACGCCCATAAAAGGGGAGTGAAGGTTCTGGTTATTTTTGACCAGAATGTCAAATTCTGGGAAAAAGGTAAAAAAAGAGACGTAATTGAAAGAAGGAGTGAATATGCATACAATTTGCTATTACGTGCCGGTGTTCCTGCCTTTTATGATAGCAAAAACAGGGTAACTCACAGCAAGGTAATGGTTATTGATAAATATATAACGATTGTAGGAAGTACTAATTGGACTTATGGCGCATTGAAAAAGAACCATGAAGCGTCTGTAATGATAAAGTCTCGGGATGTCGCACTCGAATTTGAGCGAAAATTAAAGAGAATAGAGAAAATATCAGCTAAGTAGTGTAATAATAACAGTATAAAAATATCTTGCATTAGTAAATATGCTTTGTTATAAAAGAAAGTTTCGATTATTCGAACGGCCTAAATAATAATTATTGGAGGTACCTGTTGATCATAGCGATCGATGGGCCAGCTGGGTCTGGTAAAAGTACGGCGGCAAAAGGGTTAGCTGAGCGTCTCGGCTTTACGTATCTTGATAGTGGTGCAATGTATAGGGCCTTTACATGGAAAGTCAGCAGTTCTGGCGCTGATTTCAGTGATAAAGAAGGGCTCTGTAAGCTGTTGGCTGATACCAGTATCAGGATAGAGTGTTCGGCTGATGGATCAGAAGTATTTGTAGATGATGTTGACGTAACAAGAGAGATAAGACATCCCTCCGTAACAGAGAACATTCATCATATATCCAGCCTGGAATTTGTTCGCAAGAAAATGGTTGAACTCCAGAGAGACTTTGCAAGAGGCAAAGATATTATTGCTGAAGGTAGAGATATGTGTTCGGTGGTTTTCCCGGATGCAGATAAAAAGATTTACATGGATGCCGACGTTAAGGAAAGAGCAAAAAGGCGGCATTCTGAACTCCAGACTTTTGATGATGAGGGCAGTAGTATCGACAATGTAATAGAAGATATTGCCCAGAGGGATCATAGGGACTCAACAAGGCAATTTGCTCCTTTAAAAAGAGAACCCGATGCCCTTTATCTTGATACAACAAGTCTGGAAGCAGAGGATGTTGTGAATCTCTTGATTAAAGAGATTCAAAAAGAGCAGCAAAGAAATTAGCGTAATAACATTATTTTACATTTAAAACTTTATTTAGTAGTTTTATTAACTTTATATTTCGGAGAATTTTTTTAAATGGTTAACAAACTTGTATTAGAACAGTACGATATCAAGCAAGAGGAAATAGAGAAAGAACTAGCAGAGATAATAGGAAGTGGCAGTCTTGAAAATATTGAAGCAGCTTTTGATACTTCAGTCAAAAATTTTGATTTAGGAACGATTCTAAAAGGTCGGGTTTTAGGTGTCATTGGAAACAATGTAATATTAGACACCGGATATAAATCTGAGGGAATTGTCCCGCTTTCTGAATTTGATACTTCTGAAGAAGTTGAAGTTGGGGCTGACGTAGAGGTAATGCTTGAGTCGTTTGAAGATGATACAGGTTTGATACAGATTTCAAAACGAAAAGCCGACCGCATACGTGGTTGGGAAAAAATAGTTAATAAATACCAGGAAGGCGATGTCGTAACGGGTAAAGTTGTAAGAAAGATAAAAGGCGGATTGTTGGTTGACGTGGGTATTCCGATCTTTCTCCCAGCATCACAAATCGATATCAAACCTCCCGGTGAGATTGCTGAATATATTGGTACTGAAGTTACATGTAAGATATTAAAGATAGATGAAGTACAACAGAACATAATTGTATCCAGAAGGAAGCTTATTGAGGAAGAGCGAAACCAGCAGAAGCGCGAATTCCTGGATAGTGTTGAGATTGGTCAGGTTGCAAAAGGTGAAGTTAAAAACATCGCAGACTTTGGTGCATTTATTGATCTCGGCGGTATAGACGGATTGCTTCACATAACAGATATGAGTTGGGGCAGGATCAGTCATCCTTCGGAAATGTTGGCAATCGGAGATCAAGTTGAAGTTAAGATACTTGATATTGATGCTGTAAAGGATAAGGTTTCTCTCGGATTAAAACAGAAGTCAGAGAATCCATGGACAAGCGTAGAAGAGAAATATCCTATTGGCTCAAAGATAAAAGGCCAGGTGGTCAATATTATGTCATATGGTGCATTTGTCAAACTGGAAACAGGTATCGAAGGTTTGGTACACATTTCTGAAATGTCCTGGACAAGGCGCATTAACCATCCTTCAGATGTAGTCGCTATTGGCGATTCCGTTGAGGCTGTAGTGTTAAATATAAATAAAGATAAAGAGGAAATCTCTCTGAGTCTCAAGCAGGTTGAACTAAACCCATGGACGAATATTGAAGAGAAATATCCTCCGGGAGTTACGATAAAAGGAAAGGTCAGAAACCTGACTAATTACGGTGCCTTTATAGAGATTGATGAAGGCATAGACGGCCTTCTTCACATTTCAGATATGTCATGGTCAAAGAAAGTTGCACACCCTTCTGAAATAATCAAGAAAGGTGAAATGATAGAGGTCAAAATACTATCAGTTGATAAGGACAAAAAGAGGGTATCGTTGGGAATTAAACAACTTTCTGATGATCCATGGAAAAAAGAGATACCTGAGAAATACCATGTTGGTGATATCGTAAAAGGTAAAGTTACCAAGATGACTGATTTTGGCGCATTCATAGATCTCAGTAACGGTCTGGAAGGACTGTTACATATCTCAGAAGTTTCTAAAGAGAAGGTTAAAAAACTTGAAAGCTTTATCTCTATCGGTCAGGATTTGAATGTAAAGATTGTAAAGATAGAGCCGGAAGCAAGAAAGATAGGCCTGAGTCTTAAGGGCGTAGAGGGTGCACCAGTGCCACCGCCGGAAGGCGAATCAAAAGACGAGCCGGTTGCTGATGTAGAAGTTACTGAGAATGCTGCTCCGGAGAGCGCTGATACAGGTGCTACAGAAACTGCAGCTGCAGAAGAAGTTGCTGAAGAGAAAACGGAAGATGTAAAAGAGGAAGATAACACATAAACAACGGTGGTAAGAAAGGAAGATCAATTTTGCTTAAAGAACTAATACGTGATATTCCTGATTTTCCTAAAGAGGGAATTATTTTCAAGGATATAACTCCGGTTTTACAAAGTCCTGCGGGTTTAAAGGAAGTTGTCGATAAGTTCTCTGATCACTATGCGAATCAAAAAATTGATGTAATCGTTGGTGCAGAGGCGAGGGGATTCCTTTTTGGTCCCGCAGTCGCTATAAATCTAGGTGCGGGTTTTGTACCGGTCAGAAAACCGGGAAAGCTTCCTTATGAAACATCAAGCATGACATATGATCTGGAGTATGGTACAGATACGCTTGAGATACATAAAGACGCAGTAAAAGCCGGTGATAATGTATTGATGATGGATGATCTTCTGGCAACCGGTGGAACCATGGCTGCTAGTTGTAAACTAGTCGAATCGCTTGGCGGTAAAATTACGGGATGTGCTTTCTTAATCGAACTGGGTTTCCTGAATGGAAAAGAGAAATTAAGCAAATATGATATCTTTTCTCTAATTCAATACTGAGGTAATAATTTAGATTGTTCGATATTGAGGCCGGCATAGATGTTGATTGCCGGCCTTTTTCAATTTGATGTAAATAGTTGAAAAAGCGCCCGTAGCTCAGTTGGATAGAGCAACGGTTTCCTAAATCGTAGGTCAGAGGTTCGAATCCTCTCGGGCGTATTTCTTCACAGATAATATAATTTATTTTTTTTAACATTTTCGTAAATGTCAGGGCTTCCTTCCCGGCACAAGTTTACGACATACAACGCACTACAAAATCCTATGGAAAACGTAAAAGCAAGAATTCATAATTTTTTTAAGTTTTTTGATGATAATTGGTTGTGGATAGCTATTGGCTTTGCCGTAGTTGTCGCAGCGGGCGTACCTACATATCTGTATCAGCAGAAGGGCGCTAACGATCTTGGTGAAGTCTGGAGCCGGATCTACCGAATGAACTATGAAGTGGCGGCTGCGCGACAAGAGGGACCCGAAAAAAAGAGAGAAGCAATTGAAGGTGCTATCAAAGAATATACATTTTTAAAGGATAACTTGTCTGCAACCGGTGCAACTCCCTGGTTGTTGTCCGAACTGGGTAACGCACAGTACAATATAAAAGAATATGATGATGCTATTCTCACTTACAGGGAATTCATTAGCCGTTATAGCAGTCACCCGTTAGCTCCTGTCATAAGGCAATCGTTAGGATACGTTCTTGAAGAGAAAGAACAGTTGAACGAGGCTATAGCACAGTTTGAGGAGATTGCGAAAAACCCTGAAGCTACATATCTTAAAGCACAAATAGGGCTGGATACCGGAAGATGTTACGAAAAACTGGGACAAACGAATTCTGCAGTGGCTGCCTACAAAGGTATAATTGCCACTTTCCCGGAAAGCGGCTGCTCAAAAATGGCCAGGTATAGGCTTGAAGACCTTGAATAGTAAGTTATGAACTTAAACGGAATGGCTGTAATGGACGAGGACGTATCAGGTCAAATCCAGTTAGTAGTTAAAAAGAAGCTCTCTTCCAAGAGAATTGATAAATACCTTGTTTCACGACTGCAGGATTATTCACGTAGTCATGTTCAGCGGCTTATAAAGGAAGAGGCAGTTAAGGTAAATGATGTTGCGGTAAAAAGCAGTTATGAAATAAAGCTGAACGATATCATTTCCATAGATTTGCCGACGGAGAGCAGCGACCATATTACTCCGGAAGATATTCCACTTGATGTTATTTACGAAGACGAATATTTGATGGTCCTGAATAAAACCCCGGATACCGTAGTACATCCTGCACGCGGCCATGCAAGTGGAACATTGGTAAATGCTCTGGCGTTTCACTGCAATAATCTCTCTTCGTTCAATGGTCCTTTGAGACCTGGAATAGTGCACCGGTTGGATAGAGATACAAGCGGCGCTATTCTGGTAGTAAAAGACGAAAAAGTACACAAGCACCTGGCATTACAATTTGAAAACAGGTCGATAACTAAAGAGTACCTTGCGGTTGTCAAAGGCGAGCCGGAGCTTGATTCTGATCGGATTGATTTACCTATTGGCAAAGATAAAAGAGATAGAAAGAAAATGGCGATCCGCCATGACAACGGGAAAAACGCAGTATCTGTTTTTGAAGTAGTGGAGCGTTACCCGGGTTTTACACTGGTTAAAGTCTTTCTGGAAACTGGCAGGACGCACCAGATCAGGATTCATATGAAAACTATTGGCCATCCTGTCATTGCTGATTCGGCATATGGCTATAGTGAAACATGTTGTTTGGAAGATCTGTTGGAACCGGTTTCAGACAAAGATATACATAATCTTGCAAAAGAGGCAGAATTGTGTAATAATGTTACCGATCCAATTATTGAGAGACAGGCGCTGCACGCTTATAAGATTGGATTTATTCATCCGGTTACTAATGAGGCCCTGAAGTTTACGGCTGAGATACCGGAAGATATGTGTAACTTGATTACAACGCTCAGAAAAATTAAGACTCTTTTAAACTAAATAACGGAGGGTAGAAAAATGTTTGGTATGCCCGGTGGTATCGAATGGATTGTAATCCTTATTGTGGCTTTGCTCATCTTTGGTAAGAGATTACCGGAGGTAATGAAGTCCATGGGAAGAGGTATTGTTGAATTTAAGAAGGGTGTAAAGGGCGTAGAAGATGATGTAGAAGAAGCAATGGATAAAGACCCTGAAAAGCTGGCGTCATCTGATAGCAGCAACGAAAAAGTAGAAACAGAAAACAAAGAAGAATCTAAAGAAAAGAAAGGATAAGAATCTCATGGCACAAAGTAATAAAAGAGGAAAACTCAAATGGCGCAGCAAAAAAGCAAACCACGGTAGAAAGCCGAACAAGGGAAAACAGAGAGGAAGATAAATATAAGTGTCTAAAGTGTGAAGTGAGCTAAAGTGACTAAAGTTGTAAGAAACTTGTCATTCGTAACTCCCAAATCTACAATTCCTCACACTAAGGCACTAAGAACGCAAAGGGTAAAAACTCTTATCCTTTGTTCTGTTTTTATTTCATTTTCTTAGTGTACTCTGTGGCTCTGTGTGAAACCCGTCTTTCGCCTTTCGTCAATCCCTTAGCTCTTTTTCATAAATCTGCATGTCATTCTCGCTGAATAGTACAAATCTAACTTCTTCAAAGCTATACTCCTGAACAAATTCTCTTACGGTTCCAAGAGCAATCTTTACCGCTCTCTCTTTTGGGAATCTGTAAACTCCAGTGCTGATAGATGGAAACGAGATCGACTTGATTCCATTCTCTTTTGCTACATTCAGACTGTTGTAATAGGCGTTGCGAAGAAGCTGGTCTTCATTGCGATTCCCTCCTGACCATACAGGCCCTACGGTATGTATCACATATTTAGTCGCCATATTCCCACCGGTTGTTATTACCGCTTCTCCGGTAGGGCAGCGTTCCTGTTTTGCAACAATCTCCTTGCACTCTTCTAGAATCTTCGGTCCACCCGCACGGTGAATAGCACCGTCAACACCACCGCCTCCAAGCAGAGTTGTATTTGCTGCATTGACGATAGCCTCAGTCTCCTGCAAAGTTATATCACCCTGAACCAGGCTCAGTCTTGTCATATCTATCTGTAGGTCTTTTGATAAAGTAGGAATGTTAAGGATTATAATACTCAAGTAACTATTAAAATCAATAAGAATAATAGTGGTGTTGTAGAAGGGGTGGAGTAGGTGTTTAATAA
>Ga0209045_1003493_pt1 | contig 9979 bp, 7 predicted proteins | sample SaaInlLV_10m_DNA_4_FD_184664 | JGI IMG/M metagenome (GOLD analysis project Ga0209045, IMG submission 184664) | Marine microbial communities from expanding oxygen minimum zones in the Saanich Inlet - Saanich Inlet SI072_LV_200m_DNA (SPAdes) (version 2) | ecosystem: Environmental > Aquatic > Marine...
AGCAGGGATAAATCCAACAACTATTGCCAGTCGTCTTTCTGTTATTATTCCAATCTCTTTTTCTATTCTGTTCTTTAACGAATATGTTAATCAGCTTAAAGTTTGGGGTATTGTATTAGCTGTTCTCTCAGTTATATTGTCAGTGTATAAAAAGAAAAAGCATGCAGCAGATAAAAACTCAATTCTGCTCCCACTCATTATTTTTCTTGGAACCGGGCTTATTGACAGTTTGGTTAAATATGCTCAAGACACTTATTTGACTGATGAGCTATTGCCAAGCTTTTCTACTTTATTGTTTTTTATTGCCTTTCTAATTGGTTTGTCAATACTTATTTTTCGTAAAAATAAAATTAGTACAATAGCTTCTAAAGGAAATCTCCTTTTGGGAATCGCATTGGGAATATGTAATTTTGGCTCTATATTCTTTATTATCAAAGCTTTGAACAAAAGTGGATATGAAAGTTCATCGGTGTTTGGTATAAATCATATTGGTGTTGTTGCTTTATCAGTATTTGCAGCTTTGCTGCTATTTAGAGAAAAGGTCAATAAAATAAACTGGATTGGAATTGTTCTTGCATTTTTTGCCATTATTCTTTTAACAATTAATAAATAAATATACATGGATCAGGCAATATCATATTTAAAACGACTCTCAAGTAATAATAACCGTGAGTGGTTTAATGATAATAAAAAAGAATTTGAATCGATAAAATCATATTTTGAAGAATTCTCACAATTATTAATTTCTGGAATCAGTGTTTTTGATAGCAGTATTTCAGAACTCAAGCCAAAGGATACCATGTTTCGAATTTATCGGGATATTCGCTTTTCAAAAGACAAAACGCCCTATAAAACAAATATGGGTTTGTTTTTTGTTCCCGGAGGTAAAAAATCAAATAATGCCGGATACTACTTGCACATTGAGCCGGGAAATTCCTTTGTTGGTGGAGGAAATCATATGCCACAGGCAGATTCTCTAAAAAAAATAAGAGAGGAGATTTTTAGTAATCCGCAAGAATTCAAAAATATATTGGAGGACAAACAATTTCAGGATGTTTTTGGCAATTTACAAGGAGACAAACTGAGTAGGCCACCCAAAGGCTTTGATCCTGATTTTGAAGATATTGAGTTTTTGAAATTTAAAAGTTTCACTGTTTTTCAAAAATTATCAGACACAGAAGTGTTGTCAAAAGACTTGCTAAACAATGTTATAGAAAAATTCAGAATTATGAAGGATTTTAATGCTTTCCTCAATAAGGCAATATCATAAAAATAGACTTGTTATTTGAAAACCTGCAAAAGCAAAAATCCAGGCAATTCCCATCGAAAATGCGATATAAATAATGGTATATTTCCATTTTTGAGCTTCTCGATGAAAAACAGTAGTTGCAGCAATACATGGAATGTAAAGAAGGACAAACAACAAGAACGATATAGCAGTTGCTACCGAGTAGGCATCATCATTTCTTAATTTTTCCTGTAAACTTTTGTTCCCAGTGTATTCAGAATCTCCAAGAGAAAAAATAGTGGCAATTGTCGAAACAACAATTTCTTTTCCAGCAATTCCTGAAACCAGACTAATGCCCAATCGCCAGTCAAACCCCAATGGCTTGATTGCAGGTTCAATAAACTTTCCAAGTCGACCGATTAAGGAGAACTGCATTTGTTCACTATCTCGCTCTTTTGCTAATTTAGCCAAATAGCTTTCTTTCAATTCAAGGGTGTGGGCATCGCTTTGTAAAACCTGTTGCTCAAGAGCTGTATAGTGATCCGTGATTTTCTCACTTTGAGGAAAGTTACTTCCTAGCCAAATTATGACGGAGGCAATTAAAATAATGGTGGCAGCTTTCTTCAAATACATCGAAGCTTTATGCCACATTTGCCACATTAAGCTCTTTGGAGTAGGAAATCTGTAAGGTGGCAGCTCCATTACAAATGGCTCTGAATCGCCTTTGAAAATGGTTGCCTTAAAAAGTTTCGCAGAAAAAAGTGCTATAAAAATACCCACCAGATAAATGGCAAATAACACATTCCCCGCAACCGAAACTTTAAAAAATGCTCCGATTATTAGGATATAAACTGGCAATTTAGCTCCACAACTCATAAAGGGGATGATCAGCAAAGTTGTAATTCGGTCGCTTTTGCTTTTTAATGTTCGGGTTGACATAAATGCTGGAACAGAACAGCCAAAGCCTGTTATCATGGAAATAGCGGATTTTCCGTGCAGGCCAAAAGAATGCATTACCTTATCAATAACAAAAGCTGCACGAGCCATATAACCCGTACCTTCCAGAAAAGCTAAGGCCAAAAATAAAAGCATGATATTGGGCAGGAACACCAATACACCTCCAACACCTCCAATCACACCCTCAACAAGCAGAGAGCGTAAGGTTTCGTTTTCAATGGTGCTATTGGCTATATCCCCTAGAAAGTGGAATATAGACTCTATCCATTGCATAGGATACTCTCCTAGTTTAAATACCATTTGGAATATAGCCCACATGGTCAGGAAGAAAACAGGAATACCTGTAATCCGATTGATGAGTATCTTATCTAATAATTCAGAATAATTTCTTTGCTTTTGTGTATTGAATTTAACAGCTTCTTTTAAGGCTCCTTTTATGAAAGCATGCCTGTTTTCTGTTATTATCACTTCGGCATCTTCTCCAAACTTGGATTCAAAAAACTTATTTGCCTCTACAAGTTGACTGTAAACCTTAATCCATATTGGTCGTTTAAATACCAGATCATAGACCAATTTGTCGTTTTCAAAAAGTTTAACGGCTAACCATCTGGCAGCATATTTTGCCGATAGCTCTTCATCTTGTAGAAGTGTTTCGCATAACTTTTCTACTCTATTATCAATTTCATGTTGATACTGAGCTTTGAATTTTGGTTGAAACTTTTCCTCAATTATGTTTACAATGGCATCTAAAATGTCGTTAATACCTGTTTTGTGTTTGGCAGAGGTGGGTATTATTCGTGTACCCAGAAGGCTCTCAAAAAGATCAAAATTTATTTCGATTTTTTTCTTTTGAACCTCATCATACATATTCAGGGCAATGATGAAATCCTTTTCCAATTCCATCAGTTGTGTAGTCAGGTAAAGGTTTCGCTCCAGATTTGAGCCATCAATTACATTGATTACGATATCTGGTTTTTTGTCTGTAATAAAATTCCTTGCAACAACTTCTTCAGGAGAGTAGGCCGTAAGAGAATAGGTGCCGGGTAAGTCGATAAAGTTAATTTTGTAACCTTTATATTTCAGGCTGCCCTGAACCTTTTCGACAGTAACCCCGCTAAAATTTCCCACTTTTTGATTGGCACCAACAATTGCATTAAATAGCGATGTTTTCCCTGAATTTGGATTACCTGCTAACGCAATTGTTATCACACGGGAATTGTCCATAAAATGAAAAATTATTTTGTATTAGTATTACTTTATAAAGCTTTTACATAAATAAATCGAGCTTCTTCTAAACGAAGACTAAGTAAAAAGCCATTGATTTTTATTTCGACAGGATCTCCTAAGGGAGCCTTCCTGATAACCAATATCTCAACTCCTTTTATTAAACCCATATCCATCAATCGCTTTCGTATCTCTCCCTTTGCTTCTGAATTGAGAATTTCAGCCCTATCCCCTCTCTTTAAGTCTGCCAGACAAAGTCTGTTAGTAATATCATTTCCCATTGTAAACATGACGCTAAATTGCTCGATATAAGTATTTTAGAACTAATCCAATTAAGCACAAAAATAGTGCATTAATATTAGTTTTTGCAAAAATTAATTAGAGGATAATATTGATTACTTAGATTTGAAGCCGATTACAGCAGCTGTTTATTAACTAACAGCCTGTATTTACACTATTTTGTATTAATTATATGGCCATAATATGGGTAATAATCACAAATTATTTGAAGAATTTCCTCCTATTTCAAAAGAAAAATGGGAAGAACTGGTGCTGAAAGACCTTAAAGGTCAGGATTACGAAAAAAAATTGTGTTGGACTACATTGGATGGTTTTATGCTGGAACCATACTATAGATCAGAGGATCTAAGTTCATTAAATGATATTGACATACAGCCGGGTAGCTTTCCATTTACACGTGGAAATAGTCCTCAAAAAAAATGGGAAATTCACCAGCGTATTACCGATACTAATCCGGAAAAAGCTAATTTAATAGCCCTTAATGCCATAAAAGGCGGTGTAAACTATGTTTGTTTTAATGCCAGTGAAATTAAAAGCCTTCAACAATTAAGTACATTACTTAGTTCAATTGATCTTCATGAAATTAGCGTTGGCTTTTTTAAGCAGGAGTGCAACCGCTATTTGCGCAATCTGCTAACAGAGTTTGCCGTTAACAATGATTTTGATAAAACAAAAATCCGAGGCAATTTTGAAGCGGATCCGTATGGATCAATACTTTCACTAGGTGATTATCCAGATAATCCTGACACAATCAAGAGACGGTTATACGAGTTGATCGATACACTTGATACGCACATGCCCAATTTTAGAGGAATTACAATCAAGGGGCAGGATTTTCATAATGCTGGCGCTACCGCCTCGCAAGAACTGGCATATGTTTTATCCTTAGGAGTGGAATATTTATCGATGTTAACAGAACAGGAACTTCCTATTCAGAAAATTACACCCTTTATGCAGCTCTCTTTTGGAATTGGAGGTGATTATTTTATAGAGTTAGCCAAAATCAGGGCTGCCAGGATGTTATGGTCAAGAATAATTGAACTGTACGCACCCAAAAGCGATGAAACATGTAAGGTATTTATTCATGGCGAAACTTCGAACTTTAACAAGAGCATGTACGACTCTCATACCAACATGCTGCGCTCAACCACGGAGGCAATGTCTGCCATCATAGGAGGAGTCGATTCGCTGGAAGTGAGGCCTTTTGATCAATTAACAAATAATCCTAATGAGTTTTCAAGTCGAATAGCAAGGAATGTTCAGCTACTACTTAAAGAAGAATCGTATTTGGACAAGGTTGCAGATCCATCCTCAGGATCCTATTACGTTGAAACCATAACCCATAAACTAGCACAAACTGCATGGGAACTATTTCAGTTAATCGAGAAAGAGGGTGGTTTTTTAGAGTCAATTGAAAAGGGAATAATACAGAATCAGATAAAACAAACGGTTAAAAAACGAGAAGAATTAGTTTCCAAGAAGAAAGAACCAGTGCTTGGGGCAAGTTTATATCCAAATAGTTCTGAAAAAATTCTTAAAAGCATTGAGGTTGAAGCTATAAATACGAAAATAGAAGATAGTCGGATAGAAAGGATAAGCCCAATTCGTAAAGCGCTGCCCTTTGAAAAATTGCGATTAAAAACTGAAAAGCATGTATTGGCAGGAAACAAATTACCGATTGTTTTCATATTGCCTATAGGGAATCCTGCCATGGCATCTGCACGACAGATATTTAGCAGAAATTTCTTTGGATGTGCAGGATTTGAAATAATTGAAAATGCGCGTTTCTCTACGATTGAAAATGGAATAGAGGCCGCCTATAAACAAAAAGCCGATTTAATTGTCATTTGCAGTTCGGATGATGAGTATTTGCAATATTGCAAACAGATCAGTGGATCGCTATCGAAATCAGTTTCTAATTCAAAACTCATTATTGCTGGTTATCCGAAGGAAGGCATTGAAGAACTTAACAACAACGGGGTGTTTGATTTTATTCACCTCAAAACCAACCATCTTGAAAGCCTTTCCAAGTATCAACAACTATTTGACATTATTGACTAAGTGAGCAAAAACGGAAACAATGAGACCAAATTTTCAAAATATATCATATAAATCAGCAAAAGGCTCCGATTCAAAATCTGTAAAAAGTTCAGAGCATTGGCTTCCTTCAGAGCAAATTAAAATAAGTCCTTATTATATGCAGGACGATTTGAATGATTTGGAGCATTTAAATTATGCTGCAGGAATACCTCCGTTTTTGCATGGACCTTATTCCACCATGTATGTAATGAGGCCGTGGACTGTAAGGCAATATGCTGGATTTTCAACTGCTGAAGAGTCCAATGCTTTTTATAGGAGAAATCTGGCTGCCGGACAAAAAGGTTTGTCTGTAGCATTCGATCTGGCCACGCACAGGGGTTATGATTCAGATCATGCACGTGTTGAGGGAGATGTTGGAAAAGCTGGAGTTGCAATCGATTCTATTTTGGATATGCGCATTCTATTTGACCAAATACCTTTGGATAAAATGTCAGTCTCTATGACGATGAATGGAGCTGTATTGCCAATAATGGCTTTTTATATTTTGGCTGCCGAAGAGCAAGGTGTTCCTCTTGACCAATTAAGTGGAACCATTCAAAATGACATTTTAAAAGAATTTATGGTAAGGAACACCTACATCTATCCACCTATTCCTTCTATGAAAATTATTGCAGATATTTTTGAATACACCACGAACAATATGCCCAAATTCAATTCCATCAGTATAAGCGGCTATCATATGCAAGAGGCTGGTGCAACAGCTGATATTGAGTTAGCATACACACTAGCAGATGGTTGGGAATATTTGCGAACCGGAGTAAATGCAGGGATGGATATTGACACTTTTGCACCACGATTATCTTTCTTTTGGGGAGTTGGGATGAACCACTTCATGGAAATAGCTAAAATGCGGGCTGCTAGAATGTTGTGGGCCAAAATAGTGAAAAAATTTAATCCGAAAAATCCGAAGTCAATGGCGTTGAGGACGCACTGTCAAACGTCTGGATGGAGCCTTACAGAACAAGATCCGTTTAACAATGTAGCCAGAACGTGTGTGGAAGCAATGGGAGCAGCTTTGGGTCATACGCAATCATTACACACCAATGCCTTGGATGAGGCCATTGCATTGCCAACAGACTTTTCTGCTCGTATTGCCCGAAACACCCAAATTTATTTACAGGAAGAAACAAATATTTGTAAAGCAGTTGATCCTTGGGCAGGCTCCTATTATATTGAGAAACTAACACATGACATTGCTCAAAAAGCATGGAAATTAATTGAAGAAGTAGAAGAGCTGGGGGGAATGGCAAAAGCAATTGACACTGGCCTACCCAAAATGAAGATTGAAGAAGCATCAGCTCGAAAACAGGCTCGAATTGACTCAGATATTGATACCATCGTTGGTGTTAATAAGTTCAAGCTTGATAAAGAAGCTCCACTCGACACGCTGGAAGTAGACAATAGTGCTGTACGTGAAAATCAGATAAAGCGTATAAAGGCTTTGAAGGCAAGTAGGAATCAACAAGAAGTGGAAGAGTCGCTTCAAGCAATTACATTGTGCTGCAAAACAGGTAGTGGAAACTTACTGGAATTAGCTGTTGATGCAGCTCGTAAAAAAGCTACTTTGGGTGAAATTTCTTTTGCATGTGAAAAAATATTTAATAGATATTCTCCTCCAATTAAGTCTATTTCAGGCGTATATTCATCAGTTATGACTAATAACAAAGATTTTAAGGAAGCCCAGATGCTGGCCGATAAGTTTGCGGTAACCGATGGGAGAAGACCTCGAATAATGATAGCCAAAATGGGCCAAGATGGGCACGATCGTGGAGCAAAGGTTATTGCAACGAGTTTTGCTGACCTGGGCTTTGATGTGGACATTGGACCCTTATTTCAAACGCCAGAAGAAGCTGCACGACAGGCAGTGGAAAATGATGTTCATATACTAGGTGTTTCAAGTTTGGCAGCAGGTCATAAAACCCTTGTTCCTAAAGTTATTGAGGAATTAAAGAAAGCTGGAAGGCAAGACATTCTTGTCATTGTTGGTGGTGTTATACCACATCAGGACTATGAGTTTCTGTATAATAAAGGAACAGTTGGCATTTTTGGCCCAGGAACAAACATTGCGAAAGCAGCAATAGAAATTTTGAATGTATTAATTGATCGCAATGCAAGCTGACAATTAGTTGCTGAATTTGCTTTTTCGATTGTCTCTTATTTTAAGCAGTTTATGATTAATTCGCCCTTGTTTATTGTAACGCTTATAAATATAACTTACCGGATTATTCATTAAAGTTGGTTTTTGGGGAATGAAAGGACCCTCATACTGGGTTACTCCGCTAATAATAATTTTTTCTTGTTTGCTTCCCCTTAGGTCAACTTCAATAAATTCCTGTTTAAAGGCTTGCCAGTTTTTGTAAGGAGAAATACTTGTTTCTGTCAGAAGCATGGTGTCCCTATACATGATAATTGTGTCGTTTATTATTGAACAGATATAAGGATTTATGATAATTATTAATTTTTTGCAACCCATTCTAGACAGAATAATGCTATCCTGTGTTTTTACAAATATATTAAAGCGGCCAAATGCATCGCTTACCTTGCCATTGCCGGATCTAACATTATAAATATGAACATTGTTTAGGGGGATTTTACTAATATCAGCTACAATAATTCTATTAATTTTAGCACAACTCTTCAAAGAATCAACCTGAGATACTGCGTTTTGTTCCAATAGAAGAGTTAAAATAATAATTATTGCTATTTTTCTCACGGTAAGGAAATCAATGCAATATTAAGACGTAGGTAAACTGTTTTTTGTTACTTTTTTGTAAACACACCTATAAATCGAAGGTAGCAAGATGGGTGAATATCTTTATAGTTACTGAGTTGATAAATAGTCAGTTCAAGATCAGGAACCTTTTCCAGAACTCTTGTTTGTAAAGTTTTCACATCATAGTGTCTTGAAAAATATTGTCGCCAATCACAATACCGGATATTTGCTTTTCTATCCACTTTAGACTTGTGGAATTTTAGTAAATTAAAAGCAGGATCTAAATGAATGGTGTATTCGTAAGCAAGGTAAAAAGGCAGAACAATTATTTTGCCCCCTGGCTTAAGTATTCTTTCCATCTCTTTAAAAAAATCAACATCTGAATTTCCTTCAAAATGCTCCAAAGAACAATGCAGCGTTACAGCATCAACACTTTGACCTTCAAATGGAATTTCTGAGGCATAACCTCCTATTTTATCTCCATGAAGTCCTTTTATAAAAACCAAATCTTGTTGATATGCATTTTTAAGATTGTATTTTTTTTTGACAATTTGGTAAAAAGGAGAGGTACAGGCTGCAATATCAATAAAAACATTGTCTGATTTCAGATTGAGAAATTGAAAAGACACATAATGCTCTAATGTTTTTTCAATAAAATTTTGGCTGTTATCATTTCCACCCCCATAATAACTATTTGGATAATTAGTTTTGCTAATATAATCCTTATATGCCAATGGTGAAACAACAATGTTTTGAATTGCCACTCCAATTTTTTGAAAATCGACAAGAATTTTTTTATCCAGATTCAAGTCATCCAGATGCTCTTTTGATATATGTCCAGTTTTTATTTTAGGATTTAAAGAAATAAAAATCAGGAAAATGATTTTATGTATACTGTAATAGATTGTTCGAACAAATTTCATATAAGGCTATTTGATATTAACCAAATTTCAACAGCTTCACTAAACCCAGAATTGTTATGAGAGCCGACTACTTTAAAATTCCTCTTGATGTCAACAGGAGCATTTTCAACAACAAATGATTTTTCTGCCCATTTCAGCATGTCTATATCATTATAATCATTTCCAATAGCCATAACTTTTTTAGAATCAATATTTAACAGATTGGCTAAATAGTCTAAACCCGAAGCTTTCGATACATTTTTGGAGAATATTTCGATCCAAAGCGATTTGTTATCAATAGGAGAAGTAGAACGGATGATTTTCAAATCACTTAAAGATAGAGATAATTCCTCTATCATTTTTAGCCCCTTTTCTTTTTCAGTGATAGCCAATAGCTGACAAGATTCTTTAGCAACAAACTCGTCAACAGTTATTTCACTTGAAAAATTTGTGTAAAGCTGATTTCTTCTTTCAAAATCAGGATTTGAATTGTGTTTTTTCTTCAGGTATTCATATCGATGATTCTCAGGGATTTTGTTTTGTATAGAAAAATCA
>Ga0209045_1003495_pt1 | contig 9975 bp, 6 predicted proteins | sample SaaInlLV_10m_DNA_4_FD_184664 | JGI IMG/M metagenome (GOLD analysis project Ga0209045, IMG submission 184664) | Marine microbial communities from expanding oxygen minimum zones in the Saanich Inlet - Saanich Inlet SI072_LV_200m_DNA (SPAdes) (version 2) | ecosystem: Environmental > Aquatic > Marine...
AGTCTCGCCCTCCAAGGACTCTCTGAGCCATCCATGCCCGATGGAGGGCGAGACTCCGTCGAGCCGTCTGATGCTCTCCCCCCACGTAACTGAGGCCTTACGGTTCCACGACTCCCTACCCTCCGGCTGTTGCCGAGGCACGCGTCAGAGAGTCAGCCCTCTCGTTGAGTTTTCGAGGCGGTCGCCTACATTCAGCCAAACTCAACATGGTGATCGATCAAGCGAATTGCTCTTGGAGATGCACAATGATGGAATCGTGTTGCCGGGATATGACCACACGTGCGGCGCTGTGTCGCGGGTTGCTGAAATGCGTCGTGGGGGTGATGATGATGGGCACCGCAACTGGGCTCAAAGCGATGACACTTGAAGAGTTACGGGCGTCACGGAAGGCGCTCGCCCACCGACCACGCCGCGTGATCGCGAACAACGATGGTTGTGACTGCTTGTACTATCCGGTGAATGAAGAGGCGACAGCCAAGGGGTTCCTGGACAAGCGTACCACCGACATTGCCGGTAAGCATGTGGACACGATTGCTTACTGCAGCATCAGTTCCGGGTTCAGTCACTTCACCCACCACACGCAGGTGGGCACGGTGCTGACCCGGCAGGGCGTCGACTACGGCATTCAACCAAAGAAGCGGAACATCACTCAAGACCTTATTGACCAGGGAGCAGACTGCCTCAAGCTGGTGGTTGACTTTGCTCACGAACATGGGATGGAAGCCTTCTGGTCCATGCGGATGAACGATACGCATGACGTCAGTCACCACCCCGACAAACCCTACTTTCTCTTTCCCACGCTCAAGGAGACCCATCCCGAGTGGCTCGTCGGCGATCCAGTGAAGAGGACGCCACACGGACGGTGGAGTTCGGTGAACTATGCGGTCCCAGAGGTCCGGGATCTTGCTTTCGCATACATTCAGGAGGTCTGTCAGGGCTATGACGTCGATGGTGTGGAGCTGGACTTTTTCCGCCATCTCTGCTACTTCCCGGAAACGGCCAAAGGCGGCGTAGCAACCGATGAAGAGCGGGGGCTGATGACGGAGCTGATGAGACGAGTCAGGACCATGACCGAGGAAGTAGGGCTCAAGCGCGGACGCCCAATCCTTGTGTCGATCCGGGTTCCGGATTCCGTCGGGTACTGTCGGGATATGGGGTTTGACCTGGAGAAGTGGCTCGAGGAGGGGCTCATAGACATCTTGGTGACGACCTGCTATTTCAGGCTGAACCCATGGTCCTACAGTGTGGATCTCGGACGGAAGCACGGTGTGGCTGTCTATCCCTGTCTCAGCGATTCCCGCGTCCGTGGAGAGGTGCGTTTCAAACGGCGGTCTCTTGAGGGATACCGAGGCCGGGCAATGAACGTGTGGGCATCGGGTGCCTCTGGACTGCATCTGTTCAATAACTTCAGTCCACGCTCCCCGATCTGGGAAGAAATCGGCGATCCGACGCTCCTGGCGACGAAGACCAAGCTCTATTTTGCCACCGTGCGCGATGGCGATCCCCGGTCGTACCTAAAGACGGGACGATCCTACCGGACAACGCCGGTCTTGACCCCGGCTCACCCGGTGCTGTTCACCGGCGACCGCCGCGTCGCGGTGCCGGTTCACGTCGGCCGTGTTCCGGCTGCGGATGCCGACGCCTCGATCACATGTCATGTCAGAATTCCGTCAAGACTGAAGCCTGAACAGGTGTCGGTCTCCCTCAATGACACGGTTCTTCAGAACGGACAGCTCAAGGAAGAGTGGTTGGACTATGCTGTGCCTGCCGGCGCGCTGAAACCCGGTGACAACCTGGTGTCCATCGGTGTTGTCCCAAGGGACCCTGGAGCGGAGGCTACCTGGAGTATCTCAACCGCCCTGATGGACCTCCCGGGCGCGCCATGGGAGCGCGATCCGGGATCTTCGGCGACGACAGTGGAGCGGGTCGAGAGCGAGGGCGTCCGGATCGCCGATCGTGGCACCAACTCAGGTGACTACTGCTACTTTCGGAATGCCTGGGGTGCTTCCTTCGAGGCAGGCGCAGTGGCCGAGGTCGAGGCGAAAGTCGTCTCTGGAGAAAGCTGTTTGATCATCAGTGACAGCCAGTCCGGAGAGCGGCTTGTGCTGGCCCCGGGCCACATCACTCTCTGGCACAACCGCAGTCGCAAGCATGACATGGATACGACATCCGATTTCCATCGCTACCGCCTCGAAGCAGAGGGAACTCACCTCAGAGTTCTCGTTGACGGGGATGTCGTTCTTGATCTCCCCGACGGGTTGCCGTCACGGCCCTACTACCGCCAAAACCAGCTCAAGTTCGGCGCGACGAACAGCCCGGGGGAAGGCGAGGCCATCTGGCGGGCCGTGAGGGCCCGAACTACCGGGATTGCCTGCAAAGACATCGTCATCAAGGTGGCGCATGCCGAGTGAGTCATCGGCGAGCCGCGGGTCTCGAACACTGTCCGCGAGCCGGTCCACTGAGGCGTGAAACCCAACCAGTGTCCGGCGGCGCCCCGAAGCCCAACACCGGACTCCCGTTCAGGCGCCTCAGAACAACCCACACAGAAGGGCAAAGCGTGTCCACACGATTCAGGCAACGTGGATTCCGATCGTCAGTAGTTCTCGCGGCCACCGTCGTTTGTCTACAGACGTGCCTGGCCAAGGAGGATGTTGTGTCACTCGTATTCTCGTGCCGTGCAGACAATGACCTTTTCCGGACCGCCGTGGCTTGCGGCCTTCCGTACATCCGGGCAGACAGTCCTGCGGAAGCGGTCCGGGCCGCTCCGGCCGGCAGCGGCGTCCTGTTTCTGGCTGACGGCTACCCGGCAACACGGATGCTCGTGCCCTCCCCCGTGCTCAAGGCGGCCCGCAGCAGGAAACTCCGGCTGTACGTGGAGTACCCGGCGTCACTGCCGGGCCTCGAGCTTGGCACTCCGAGGGGAGCAAACCACCAGCGTGCCGTCGTCGCATCCGAGTTCTTCATGCCTGACCTGGGTCAGCTCCGAATCATGCAGCTCTGCGGCATGCAGTATGTCCCGGTTGAGGTGCCGGAGGCACACCTTGTTGCAGCCAGAGTCGCAGGCTTCGACACGGCCGTTTACGGTCTCCCGGCGGAGACGTCACCGTTGCTGTTCCACCTTGATCCCAACACCTTGGTCGGCACCACCGGCTTCAGTCATTTCATCCGAGCCCGGTTCGCCCCGGAAGACGCCCTTCGTACGTTCTGGAAAAGTGTGCTGTCCTGGCTGGCTGGACGCGCGGTTCAACCGTTGCGATGGCATCCCATGGCGAGTCCCTCATTTGGCCCCGAAGAAGATCTGCCGCAGAACGCCCAACGGCAGGCCGTTCTGCGCGGAGCGGCGTGGTATAGAATGGCGGGTATGATCACCGGTCCTTCTCCCGGCGATGGCACCAAGGGCATTCGCGAAGGAATCAGATCGCGCTTCAAGCCGGATGGCACGCAACACGTCAGTAACGTCATCCGGGGCGACTGCGTCTGCGAATCGGCCATGACACTGGCCCTTTCCACGAAACTCGGTGCCGACCCGCGCTACGCTCAGGTCGCGCGGAATGCCCTCGATTACTACCTGTTCGAGTCGGTGGTCCGTAAGGGCGATCGGGCTGATCCCAAACACGGCGCGTACGGCTTGATCGCGTCCGGCGAGGGCGGCTGGCTGGTAGCGAACTACGGTGACGGTAATGCCAAGATCATGATCAGTACGCTGACCACTGCCGCATTGCTCGGCACAGATCGCTGGGACGAGGCGATCATGATGTGCCTCCTCGGCAATCTCCGGACGACCGGGCAGCACGGATTCCGGGGGGGGCGAATCGATCTGCCGGCCTTGGCAAACGGCTACCGGCAGTTCTTCGATTCGACCCGGATCAACCCGCATCCCCATTACGAAGCGTTTCTTTGGGCCTGCTTCCTCTGGGCCTATGAACAGACTGGCTACACCCTGTTCCTTGCGCGACCCAAGGCCGCTATCCACACGACCATGGCACGCTTTCCCGACCGGCTACCGTGGACCAACGGGCTGACTCAGGAGATCGCCCGACTTCTCCTCCCATTGGCATGGCTGGTGCGAGTAGAGGACACGGCCGAGAATCGCGCATTGCTCGAACGGGCGGTCAGTGAACTGGCCAGGCTTCAGGAGCCCTGCGGCGCCATCCGCGAAGAGATCGGCAGCCCGCAGTACGGACGCTACCCGCCGCCGCGAACGAACGAGGACTACGGTAAACACGAAGCATCACTGATCTCGAAGAACGGTGACCCGGTGGCCGATCTGCTCTACTCGACAAACTTCGCCTTCCTCGGGTTGCACGAAGCTGCACATGCCACGGGGGACGAGAACATCAGGGCTATGGCCGACCGATTGGCGGATTTTCTGTGCCGGGTCCAAGTTCAAAGCGAGGCCGTGCCACAGGTCGATGGTGGCTGGTTTCGCGCGTTCGACTGCGAACGTTGGGAGCCGTGGGCATCGAACGCTGACACGGGTTGGGGCGCGTGGTGCATCGAGGCGGGTTGGACCCAAAGCTGGATCGTCTCAGTCCTGGCGATGCGAGAACTGGAAACGTCCCTGTGGGATCTCACCCGGCACAGCAAAATAGAGAAGCACTTCGAACGTCTGAAGGAGGAAATGCTCCCGGATGATACGCCACGCGGCCCGCACGTGCTGAAGCACCTTGCGTGGGGCAAGCCGGTGACACTTTCCGTCGATCCAGATCGCCGCTATCCCGGCAACGGGTCGGCAACGCTGACCGACGGCGTCCTCGGGGTTCCCAAACCGCGTGACCACAGGTGGATCGGGTTCGAAGGTAAGGACGTCACCGCCACCGTCGACCTCCAGGCCCTCGTCGATCTCGAGAGAGTGTCGGCCAGGTTCCTGCAGCAGACCGATGTCGGGATATACCCGGCCCGTGCGGTCGAGTTCTCCGGCTCTACCGATGGCAGGACCTTCAACGCCCTGGGCACGGCCACGCCTGTGGAGGTAACGGGCGAGCAGAACGGCAGCGTGCATACTCTCGCCATCACGACGACGCGCCGGGTATCCGTGCGCTACCTCCGTCTGACGGCCCTCAACTTCGGCCCGCTTCCCAAGGGACGTATCCTCCGCAACGGCCGCCGAGCCGAACACGAGAAACCGTCCTGGATGTTCATGGACGAGATCGTGGCCGACGGCCAAGAACGCGCAAAGGAACAACCATGATCGACCCGGTCACCTCGGACCTTTTCACAACCTGGACCAACCCGGAGACGGGACTGGACATCCACCTCTTGACCGAGAGGGTGGCTCCATCTCAGCAGTCCTTCTATTTCGTCAACGACAGCATGAGCACAGATGGGCGCTACCTCTGGTTCTACTGCTGTTTCCCACCATCGGGATCGGGGGGATACGGTCGAACCCTCGGCGTCGTGGATGTCGAGAAGCAAGCCGTGCACCACTTCCCGGACACCCAGTTCCAACACGCGTCACCATTCGTCGATCCGGAGACCGCTGACGTCTACTGGACAACGGGTGCATCCATCTGGCGGCGCTCCCCCGATCCCTCGGCGGCCGCCGAATGCGTGAACTCGATGCCCGAGGAACTCGTCATGGGCAGAAACGTCACCCGAGTGGCGACACACCTGAGTCGGTCTGCGGACGGCAAGAGCTTCTTCGTCGACAGTGCCCTTGGCGCACAGCATGTGTTCGGCACACTGCCCGTTGACGGCGGGGACTTCGAGTTCTGGCACCGTTTCGACCGCAATCACAACCATGCCCAGTTCAGCCCGATTGATCCGGACCTGGTGCTCTTCGCCGAGGAGTTCCACGTCGACCCCATCACCGGTCTGCGCATCCCCATCGCCAACCGCATGTGGACGATCCGGCGGGGCGGAATGCCGCGCCCGATCTTCCCCAATCCTACGGTCTGCAGTCACGAGTGGTGGGATGGCGACGGCAAGCACGCCTGGTCGGTCCGCCGGAAGCAATCCTGGCGTACCGACATCGAGACAGGCGAGACCGAAGCCATCGACTGGCCGGTTGGTTGCTGGCACGCTCACAACAGTCAGGATGGCAACTTCCTCGTCTGCGATTCCACCGAGAAGTTCTACCGTGGCTGCCCCTGTTCCGTCCACTTCCAGGACCGCCGCACCGGCGCAGTCTTGAAGATCGTTGACAACCCGGGCATTGACGGCATCGCAGGAGCAAATTACCACATCGATCCGCACCCGCGTTTCTGCTGCAACGACCGTTTTGTGGTCTTCACCGCCACCATCAGGGGCCAAATCGACCTGGCCATCGTCAAGACAGCCGACCTCATCAACAGGAACCACGAATAGCTCGTGTGTAGCTACACGCCATTTGGGCACCGGTCAGTCGCCGTCCGGAGGCCGCCTCCCACACTGGATCGGGTGCCCCCCAAGGTGGGAGGCGGCCTCCGGACGGCGACCTGCCTGACCACCAACAGAAGACAGGTACGACCTCGGATATGAACGATAGAACAACTGGCGAAGGCCAGGCTCGTGTGTAGCTACACCGGTTCCCTCCTCGGGAGGAAGGCGCCGGCACCATCGGCGGAGATCGGGAATTGACCGGATATGGCAACTGTGGTAGTGTGTCCGAGACAAACATGAAATACTCGAAATACCATGCGTTGGGCAACGATTACATCGTCATTCGCCCGGAAGAACTCAACGGCGAACTGGATCGCGATATCGTTCGCCTGATCTGTCACAGGAACTACGGCGCAGGATCCGACGGCATTCTCCTCGGCCCCCTGGACAGCGAGTCCTGTGAGTTTGGCTTGAGGATCTTCAATCCAGACGGGAGCGAAGCGGAGAAGAGTGGCAATGGGCTCCGCATCTTTGCGCGATTCCTGTGGGACGAACGCCTGGTCGGGAACCAGTGCTTCACGGTTGAGACCGCCGGCGGCGCCGTCTCGTGCGAGGTCAGCGCCGATGGCAGAAGCGTGACTGTAGAAATGGGGCAGGTCAGCTTCGACAGCAGGACCATCCCCGTCGCAGGTGCACCGCGAGAAGTGCTGAACGAGGAGATCGAGATCGACGGCCGCCGTCTGACGTTCTGTGCGGCAACCGTTGGGAACCCTCACTGTGTTGTCCTCGCGGAGCATCCAACCCCGGAGGAGGCCCATCGCTGCGGCCCGCTCATTGAGGTGAGTCCCCGCTTCCCGAATCGCACAAATGTCCAGTTCATGGAAGTCCTCGATCGCAGCAACATCCAGATCGAGATCTGGGAACGGGGAGCAGGCTATACACTGGCTTCCGGCAGCAGCAGTACGGCTGCGGCAGCCGTTGCCCGGAGACTCGGTCTCTGCGACACAGATATCACAGTCCATATGCCTGGCGGCAACCTGGAGATCCAGATCAGCGACGGCTTCACGGCCACCATGACCGGCCCCGTGACAAAAACGTGCGACGGCGTCATGGCAGAAGAGATGTTCGAGCAGGACCTCTGACAAGGCAGGACGCTTGAGTGCAACACCTTCGTGCTGGACTCAGAACATGAAGAATCCATGGTTGGACATACCATTTGGTGACTACGAAGGCCACATGAACTCCCCGGCAGTTGCTCAACTGCAGGTCCTCAACGAGCTTTTCGCGGCTGTCCTTGCGTCACACCGCCCGAAGTCTGTGGCCATCCTCGGCTGCGCCGGCGGCAACGGGCTTGAGCACATAGACGCAAGTGTCACAGAGCGGGTCGTTGGGATTGACATCAATCCAGCCTATCTGCAAATCCTCCGGAAACGCTTCTCGCACAGTCAAATGAACCTCGAGTTGGTCGAGGCAGACTTCGCGTCCCCGACGTTCTCCGTCCCACCGGTGGAACTGGTGTTCGCCGCTCTGGTGTTTGAGTACGTGCCTACTGATCAGGCCGTCCGGACTGTCAGTCGCAGCCTGGTTCCAGACGGGATCCTGGTCGCTGCTTTGCAGCTTCCCAGCGCGGCATCCCCACCCGTGACAAAAACCGAATTCAGCAGTCTTGAGACCCTTGCTCCGATTCTGGAACTGGTGTCACCGGACACGTTCACTCGCGCCTGCGCGGCCAACGGCCTTGAACTGGTGAAAGAGCAGACCATTCCCCTGAAACAAGGGAAAAAGCTCTTCGCTGGGCACTACCGGAAGGGAAGAGCCATGCCGATGTTGACCATTTCCGTTGAGTAGATCAAGACCATGCGCCGGGCGGACGCCAAGGGCTCTGCGGTGACAGAACAGACCGCAGTGCAGGCTTACCCGACCACCGGCCCTTCGTTCCCTCGGAAAAGTCAGCGTTCGTCAACAAGTTGTCGGCCGCAAAAAGGCCTTGAAAGAGCAGTCAGATGTTCAGCAGCACTGCGCACTTCAGCGCCATAGTCATGTCCTCCTGGGGTTGGTGGACCAGGAAGATGGGTCCCCCGTCCCGGGAGCGCAGCGCAACACTGACCGCTGCCCTGGACGCCTGGGGATGCCGCCCGCATTCTTGTACGGCGGGCGGCCCCCGACCGCCACTCCCAGATGCCGCCCGGAGGGCCGTGCGGCGTACCAGCAGAAGGTGCAGCCCGGCTCTTCTTGTACGGCGGGCGGCCTACCAGAAAGGCGTGACTTGGCTTGTCCTTCGGAGAGCGGTCGTCCTCGACCGTATGACGTGCGTGCAGCTACGGCGGAGGACCGCCGCTCTCCAGGAAGAGCCAGCTACGGCGGGGGACCGCCGCTCTCCAGGAGACCCCTGCTACGGCGGGGGACCGCCACTCTCCGACACCGCCCGAGAACCATGCTCAGAATAACCACTGCTCCTCTCTCGGTAGAGAGCTCGCTATGCACACCGCTTGCACTTGGCCCCGGCCGTGGCAAGGTTGCTGGAGCCCCCATCACCAACCAACAGGATTCCTGTATGACGAACGAATGGAGTGAGGCCCCCGGCCCCGATGAAATGCGCTACGAGCACTGGCGCGATGTTCCCTACGCGGGAGATGCATCTGACCCGTTGCAGACGCTCTGGTTGAGCTGTCCCCGGCAGGCGACGGACTTCGCCACGGTGGTTTGGTTCCACGGCGGAGGCCTGGTGTCCGGCGGACGCGAGTGCCCCCCCGTGCTGTACAACGGTAACGTGGCCGTTGTGGAGGCACGGTACCGGCTTTCGCCGGCGGTCAAAGCTCCCGCGTACCAGGAAGACGCGGCCGCGGCCGTGGCTTGGGTGTTCAAACACATCACCGAATACGGTGGCGATCCGGGCAAGATCATCATCGGCGGCATGTCAGCAGGAGCGTACCTCGCGGCAATCGTGGGTATGGACCCAACCTGGCTCGCACCACATGGAGTCTACCCAACCGCCTTGGCAGGACTTCTTCTTGTGAGTGGACAGATGACGACCCACTTCCAGGTCAAGGAGGACCTCGCGTATCCAGGGCATCGCTACCAGCCAATCGTCAATGAGCTCGCCCCATTGTCACACCTTTCTCCGGAACTGCCGCCGATCCTGCTCGTGACCGGCGACCCGACGCTGGACATCCCGGCTCGTCCGGCGGAGAACGCATTCATGGCCGCCAGTCTCAAAGCCATGGGGCACCCCCACATCGAGTGTCACCATCTCAGCGGGCATGACCACAGAGGCGCGTTCCGGAGCTGCGATGCTCTCGTCGAGCGCTTCCTTGGGGAACTACTGGATCTGGGACAACGTCCATCCGACATACCGCGGCCACCAGCTCATGGCCGACGAATGGGAACGCGTCGTCCGTGAGTTCTGGAAGTGAACAGCCGGCCCCAAAGGAGCTGCCCGTGTTCTTGTACGGTAGGCGCCTCGGACCGCCCTTCTCTTGGAGGCCGGTTTTCCCAAACCGGAAGGCAGCCGGTCACGGATGACCGGATCTCCATCGACGGCCACCCGGGGGCCGTGTGGCGTACCAGAAGAAAACACTACCTTGGGGCCGTGCGGCGTACCAGGGGTAGACACTACCTGGAGGCCGGTTTTCCCAAACCGGAAAGCAGCCGGTCACGGATGACCGGATCTCCATC
>Ga0209045_1003503_pt1 | contig 9955 bp, 17 predicted proteins | sample SaaInlLV_10m_DNA_4_FD_184664 | JGI IMG/M metagenome (GOLD analysis project Ga0209045, IMG submission 184664) | Marine microbial communities from expanding oxygen minimum zones in the Saanich Inlet - Saanich Inlet SI072_LV_200m_DNA (SPAdes) (version 2) | ecosystem: Environmental > Aquatic > Marine...
AAGGTCGCTGTGGAAGTCATTAAAAAGGTCATCACAGGTGGTAAATGAAAAACAATCGAATTAACAAAATCATAAGTCATGCCTCAAAGCTTGTTCGTGAGCTCATGAAGGAGTGGTTTGGTGAAGAAGAAAAGGAGAAGCCAGATGACGAAAAAAGAGATCCTTGAGACAATTGAGCTAAGACAGTCAACCCTCAAGACTTGGCTCTCGTGTCCGTTGATGTACCGATTTAGGCACATTGACAAGCTTGAACCAGCGTTTCGTTATCCAGGTACGATACACGGTAGTGCATTGCACATGGTCTTGAAACAACTCCATGAGGGTGAGATGGACAGCAATCTAAGAGCTCTCTATATCAAGGCTCTTAATCATTACCTGTATGCGAGTGATGAGTCTCATATCCCTGTGCGCTGGAAAAGGGACATGGCCAAAGAGATTGAGGCCCTGACTAAGAATGGAGTTGAGATTTTAGAGAACTATAGGAGCAAAGCGTATAACCGCGAAGCTATCGTCTTGTTTTCGGAGGTTCCGTTTAGAGTCAAAATACTTGGTTATCTATTTACTGGGACAATAGACCAGATCCGCAAGAATCTTGATGAGACAGTCTCGTTAATCGATTTTAAATCCAGCAAGATGCGTCCAAACCAGTACGCTATCCCAAATGACTTGCAGCTAACACTGTACTCATACGCTCTGAAGTTCGGAGAGGTACTCGTTGATGACATCTGGATTAAACCAAACATGATGGTGGATTCAGTTGGTATCTATTTCCTTCGAGGTCACGAAGTGTATAAGCGCAAAGTCGTCGGAAAAGAGATAGGGGATGAGAAGGGCTCACCATTTATGATGACTCGTAAATCTATTCAGGATCTTAGGAGCTTCCGTCATGAGATAAGGGCACAGCTATCAGCTATGGTTAAGCCTTGGTATTATCCCAATACAGCGAGCTGTTCGTTCTGTACCTACGCAACTCACTGTGTTAGTCGGAATGACAATGTGCCGGAGAAGGATGCTGAACTAGCGCATGAATTATTAGCTGAATTAAATATGGCTGGATAGCCAGAAAGGAAAATATGGAAAATGCAATAATAGTCCCGGACGATGTCAAAGCGGCGATGTCCGTCGCTGGATGGGACATGGAGAAGGAGATGGTGGGTCAATCAACTGCATCCTCTAGCTTCGAACTCCCGCGTGTACGTATTGAGCACAGGGATAATGGTAAACATCGTGTGTATATCGATACTGGAGAGAGTTACCTAGACGGCGACAGTCAAGAGATTAGTATTCCTGGTAACAAGCTATCAGGTGTTGTCTTTGCCGAGCAGTCTATCCGTGCTTTGTGGCAGGAGGGTGCTGAAGTGCCTTTGTGCTCAGGGATAGAAGGTCATCCTATGGGTAAAGAACCACTAGCCCATGAATGCAAGCATTGTGAGCATGGTGTTATTGGTGGATCCTGTAAACCAAAGGCAAGGTTGTTCCTGCTTGCTGAGATCGATGGAGAAGTAAAGCCACTGGTCTTTGCATTATCACCTACATCAATCAAACACTGGAATGCCCATAAGAAGAAGCTACAGCGTTCTTACCTGCCAGTTGTAGCAGTGAATACAACATTCGAGCTAATGGACGTGAAGAAGGGAACATACCGTTGGGCCGAGGTGAAAGCCGGTGTAGATGGTATCGCTTCTAAAGAGATGTTGATGCTGGCAAAGGAAGCCAGAGATCAATTCGAAGAAGTAACTAGAGTGATCTCAAGTCATGACTTCGCAGATCCTGGTGATACTTCCGTAGAGCCGTTTTAGGACGGAATTAGAGAGTGCCTTGTGCATTCTCTTTTAGCATACCATTTTGCCTTAGCAAACCTCCTCAAAAAAATATAAATTTTTTTCAGACTTCACTTTCCATACAGAAATCGAAAAAAGACCTTTGCGGTCGATCGGATAACCTGGTACTTGATATTTGGGGGTAGGGTCCCCGTTTTAGAAATCCTTGGGGCCGATTAATTATTGGGATATCTTGTTTGATAATGACAAAGAAAATCAAAGCAACAATCGCCCGCTATCGACGACTTCTGAACAATGAATGGAAAGAACACCATTTCATTAGTGATGGAGCAGGTAAACGCTTCATGATTGGACCATTGTATCTCCGTATTGATGACACAAAAGGAGCCATGGCTCATTACAAATGGTTCGAGAAGATGTTTGATGATGATTCAGGTGAACCTTTTCATAGAATGGGATGGACTCTGACACTGCATAGGCATGGTGATAATCTTGGTGCTGAGAGAATGCTTCTTATCGCTATGCTAAAGAATCTGTATCTATTCCCGATTCTGTTCGGTGAAGAGCCTGTTCCAATAGAGGGCTGGCATGGGTCAAATTGGGAAGATCTTGAATACATCACCGATGCACCCAAATGGATGATAAATCTATGGACCGACGAAGAGTTGAGTTGGGCAAAAGGTATCTATTACGGTGATCAAGCTGTGAAGATTCGTGATCGCTATATGACCATCAATCAATTCCTTGAGCTTGAGCGTCCTGGTGAAAAGCGCAGTATGCTCGTAGAAGAATCTATGAAGCTTGAACGTGGGGATTATAGAAGCCTAGGTAACTAGAGCATTTTTAACAGAAACATCAACTGTTTTCTCCCTCTTTCGACACAAAACTGATACCCAGCAGGGCTTAGCGGAGATTTATGATCATACCAATCTTTTAACAACCCTACAGTTTGCAAAATGGGCGGGGCCGAATAATCGACCCCTAATTTACTATACTTGATCCTCAAAATTTAAGTATTCTCGTACTCCTGGTTCAAGAGAACCTCGAAAACAACCATAGTGGCAGAAGAACATTTGCTCTAGCTGCTCGGACGTTTCCCTATCTAGGTTTGAGAAAATTGAAACTCCGCAAGGGTCAAACCTTGAATCCTCATCGATATTATGACCACATATGGCGCAATGATATTTAACTAATGCCATGATCTACTCCTGGGCCAGTTCAACTGAGATCAACATGTCAGTATCATAAAGAAACCTACTCGCTGTTTCTAAATCTTCCATCTGAAAGTCTTCGTTGCTATAAATCCAGGTAATTGTCTGACCATTGGCCATAAAAAACTCTGTTGTCAATTCCTTGTCCCAGTCCATAACGGCGACATGATCCAGGTTTATGAATTGTCCTGGACTATTATTTTGTACTATATACATAATTTTTGTTCTCTACTTTTTTGGGCCAGAGCCGATTCCTCAGGTCTGGTAAATGGTGCGAATACTTTTCCAACACCACGGTCATGCATCCTTTTGGACGCTTTTAGTTTTTCTTGCAACGGCATGTTAGTTATAGTTGGTCCTTCATGTAAGGCCCCTCCATGATCCATGCCCGGTTTAAAATATTTCATTGTGATTCCTCCTCTCCACTTATTTTTTGAAACGCAACTTACTCGCAGGTTACTCGCAACTTATTTTTGACCTGAATGGGGCTATATAAGGGCCCACGCAACTTTCCACTTTTTAAACCAACTAGGAGCTGACAGGGTGTGTGGTGTATATATAATAATATTTTTACCCAAAGAGACTGACAAGTTGCAAAGTTGCGTGCGCCCTTACTGGGTAACGGTTTACCCCTAAAATAAGTTGCGACCAAGTTGCGAGTAAGTTGCGAATTCGCCACTTTTCAATCCCAGCGGTATACTCGATGACTATTTATCTCTCCTGTCCTAATTCCATGGAGTGAAAGTTCTTTGGTCAATTTGGATTTTGTTACCCGGTCATCTTGATAAATTTCTCTAAATGCTGAAAGTGCGCTGTCCTTGGCTATTGATCCATTTAGTCCCAGTGCCTTGATATTGCTGGCAGGAAACGCACTATCCATGTTCTCCACAAACCAGTCCACATCGTTTGCCTTTAAATGAGAGCTAAACTCAGCAAAACGAGTCATACCAACATCAACTAGAGCATCCTTAACACCGTTACTGATTACAGTTTTAGCAAGAATAGGATCATAATTATAATTAATTAAATATTCAGCAAAGACACCCAACTCAGACTTTACATCAACAAAGAACTGCTCAGGATCAGCGAACCAACTTTGCTTTCGCATATTGCCACCAGTCCGAACAACATTAAACCGTCTGTCATTCTCCTCGATTAAAACGGGTATGGAATCATTACTGAAAAAAAGTGCATTAGCATGGTTATCAATCGTAAACACTTTTACGTTCTTTTCATTGATCATGATGTCATTATCAGTAATGATTGCCTTAACCTTGCTGTTAATAGAATTACGCGTTCTGTTATCATGAGCGACTTCATTAAACGCAATTAGGATTGCATTCTGAAGCCATCCATTAAAAGGGTTCTTGAGCTGCTCATCTTCAACTTTGATGGCCTGCTTATCACCAAAGAGAGGCTTCAATAAATGATCGAGTAACACATTTTTACCAGCTCCAGGCTGTCCCATAAATACCCATGCTGTTAATTGCTTAGATCTAGTCTGCATTATACCAGCTAGCCAGTTCACGAAGCGGTCTCTTTCTGTGCTTACTGGGATCAGGTTGGACAGCAGATGATTGATGCTTGGAACATAATTCCCAAGATTAATTGCTCTACCAGTCTTCTCTCCCACCATATAATCGGTAGGCTTAAACAGGTTGATAGTCTTGCCCGTCTTATCCACTGTTAAATCTTTAGATGGATTGAATATGACTTTTAAAACAGGTTTCTTTGATGGGCTCTGATCAGCATCAGCCAAGATGATATCCAGCTTCTTTTCAGAGTCGACAAAGTAGAGCTGCTCATCTCTTCTATCTAAATAAGCAAACGAGCTGGTCTGTTTCTCCAGGAAGACAAACAGATCGTCCATGTATCCAAATTTGATTGGTGACTTGCCATCAGCTTTACAAATATTTGCACATTTCTGATTCCTGCACATAATCTCACAAGTCTGAGGTGGTCCATTGATACTGTCTAGTTGATAATCTGTGATACTCGCATCGTAATCATTAGCCTGAGATAAAATCTCATGAACTTTATCTCTACCCTTATTGCCAAAGGGAATCATCTGAGATGCCAGAAAGAGCCGAGCTACATGTCCTGCGGTATTTTCAAATATACCAGGATCATGAGAACTCTCTAATTGTGCCAGTTTAGAACACTTACTAAACATGAGATCCATGTTGTGTGGCTTGATATCACTCTGAGAAATACCAGATATTTTGTGAATTACTGATTTGCGTTTTAGATGTTCTAACTTTTTCTTACCACCATATTTATGGACCAGCTCATCATAGGTATACCGTTTGGTGTAGTCTGCATGGATAATCTGGCACATAAATGGGTCATCTTGCACCTTCCAGTGATTATACCCTGGTACCCTAAACAAATGCTCTGCTCCCAAGGAACCTGGATCAGTATCCAGCTTCTGTTGCATGAGAATCTGTAGAGATTCATATGTCTCAATATCTAAAATAGCATTCTTTGCTAAAATCCAGTATAGATGGAATCCGTTTCGGGTTTCAACTATTACAGTAGGTATGAGCTGAAGGTTTAGCAGCATATCAAGTTTCTCAGCCTTTTGAGCTGTAATCTCTTCGTCTGTTCCTTTAAAATCCATGTCTAACACAATGGCATTAAACCTGATAGCATTTGCTTTAAGGCGTTTACCATTCTTCATGGAATTTGGAGTAAACCATATTCCGTGTTTACGAAAATTGTATTTTGCGATTATATCGGGGTCCAGAGTTGGTACCGAAGTGGGGAATAATTTTAGTTGAGCATTGCCCTTTATCTCAAGTGCAGTAAATATCTCAAAGAGTTGCTCATCGTGCAGTTCTGCTAGAAACTGCTCTAGTTCATTAAGTTGCTTCCTTTCTGTATTCATAATTGTTGTGTGGTTGTATTGTTGTACCATTATACATCATGGCTTTAAGCTGGCGGGTGCTAGCAAAAAAATCAGCTATATTGCCTACTGCTGATCCTTGATAAAATTCATTTAGTAAATCATCCACATTTTCACCTGTAAAAGTGAAAGTAGATTTGTTGTTTTCCCTGATATGGCCAGTTAGTCTGACAGCGTTGCTGTGCATCCAGCAAGCCAAAGGAAAGTCTTCCGTGGTAATTGAATTATTCATAGTTGTACCGTTGGTTTTTGTAAGTTCCGCTGAGCGGATAATCCAGGATTTAAAGTGCTGCTCCTGGGACAGGTAACTCACATGAGTTAGCTTCGATTTTCGGGAAGGTCTTTTTCTCTTGCCGACCTATTTCTTAATATAGTACACTTTATTGCGTATGTCAAGTAAAAAATGCATTTAACCTATTAATATTATTGATTATACCGCACTTTTAACAACCCTACAGTTTACTATCGAAAATAATCACTAAAAATGGGTCTGATACATACTGAGCTTTTAACCCAGTTGTTGACTTAACTGCAATGGCTCAATGCCGATTTTAACGAGACTGAGGCTTGCCAGGAGTGCGTGGGTAACAATCTTGATGTGGAGTATAGCATTACTTGATTCAGGGCGTTCAGTTGACTCACACCGATAACACCTTGAGGGAAGGCAGATTTTACCACAAAAAGGTTATACCGCATTTTTAACAGTTAGACCTACCATTGAACCTTGAGGATCAAGATATTGAGGAAGGGTAATCCCTGACCACTCTTCAGTATATCTTTTGATACAATGCACCATCTGACTAGATTCAGGCAAGTTTAATTCCTAATCTGGGGGTAAACCTGAGTACTACATCAAAGTATATATGCCATTCCTGTGGTTACACCGCACAAGTTTGGGACGAACCTGATAAAGCACCAATTGCCACGGTTGATACAAGGCACTGCATGGGATGTAAATCGCTGGTTGAAGTCCCGATAGAATTTCATGGTGGGGGTCTTATAGGAGATCCGGATGTTGTCCCGAGTTTTCTAAATCGGTGTCCTGATTGCAATTCTACGAATGTTCAAGATTGGGATGCCAAGCATCCTTGTCCGAAGTGTGGAGAGCATATGACACGGGAAGCGGCTCAAGCCTAAAGCGTTAGGCTGACGGTTTTGAGAGTAAGGATAGAATTATGCGTCCGATGATATTTGATGCTCTTTTTCACGATGATCGAATGTTCGTACTAGAAGTTTCCTCTGCCACTACACGGAGTTTGACTTCAACGGCACCTGAAAAGCATGAGTGGGCAGTGATAACTCGTCGTAATGTTGCAGGATATCCACTGTATAAATCAGATTCATTTGATACAAGGCGGAATGCTGAAGCATATTACAAAAAGGTCGTTGTAGAAACACCACGGGTTAGTCTAGGGGAGAGTTCTCCTGACCCTATTCCGACGTTAGAGGAATACACTTCATGGTTAAAAGATGAGAATCTTTTCGATCCAGTGCTAAATCCTGAGGGAAGTGCAAAATGAAAATATCACTAAAAGCTCAATCTGTCGAAGAACTAGAAGAGCTATGTACAGATCTAATAGAAATTCATGAAGCTCCGCCTGTAGGTGCGAACCCAGAGGATGCTGAAGATCCTTTCATTGGTGAGGAAGGTATCCTAACTGTAGAAACTGATGAAATTGAAGTTGAGGCTGTTTTTAGTGTAGATGAGTTTCCAGATAATATCTCAATTGAAGTCCTCTATGTCGGGTGGGACGAAACCTTAGAAAGAATGGACGATGCTCATGGTCTTGAAACTCACAGCCCTGCAGTTGCTACCATGCAACTTGAAAACAAGTGGCTTGATAATACGACCAAAAAGAGTGTAGCAATCTACAAGGTTTCTGCTGAACATTGACTTTTGCAAAAGGAGAAATAATGTCTAGGCGTGAAGAAACATTGAAACACATTCAAAAATTATTTGCCTCACTACCGAGCGAAGCTGATGGGATTATTATTGATTCTTACGAAGGCATGGAAGTTGGCATTCGAACATATAATTACGACGTGATTACAAGGGATGGGTTTTATTCGGGCTATTGGACCGAGTCGGAACCTGAGTTATCAGAATCTGAGATAATATCAAGTATCACTGCATCTGAGGATTGCGAATATTGGGAAGATATGGAAAAGGCAGATTTTGAAGAACGTCTCGAAGCACTAAAAATGGGATTGAAAAAGTATGTACCGACTAATTGATATCTACTAGGCGGGTCACAAAATAATTAACCAGGGAAGCAAAGGAGAATGCAATGGATCGTATCGAGATAACAAATAAAAGCAACACGAAGCTATACTGCCCACTTTGTGGGACTCTATTACAGGATGATGGGCCGTTTAAAGAATGTGATCATGTCATTTATTTAGCCACAGATGAGGGCGGCTTCTCCTATGTAAAGAATGGGTCCGAGATTGATCCTGAACCAGATCTTGGTGAGTTAAATATCGATGAGTATACAGATGCTCTTGAAATTGTGGGCGCATTCAAAATTGCATTGTATACTCCTGCGCCAAGTGGTTTTGGTGTATATATTGGTTTTCAGCAAAACAAGTAAAAGTGATTATAGAGAGATTAGGGATGGTTGACCCACAAATCAAGTTTGAGTATAGAGATCTATCAAAGAAGCAACAGTGCGAGTACTGTGGAAATGAGATCTTTGATTTTGAGGATCCAGAAGGGCCAACATATGAAGACTGCCCTCACATTCTGTATATCTATGTGAGTGGAGATCCAGATTCATTTATCTATGCACGTAAGGATTACGCAGAGAGGATAATTCATAAATTACTCCAATCTAACAACTATAAATCACAACTCGCTGACGAAGATATTGAACCATTCACTACTCAAGAAATAGCCAAATTTCAAGACGGAGAATATGAAATACTTGATGATATACCCATAAAAGTAGCCTTCGCTTTAGGGGGGCTTCCTGAAGAGTTATTTCCTGAGTTATTACCTCCAGAAACTATAGTATATAAAGATGATCAGTACTACAGTTTGCTGAGGATGGCCGTTACAAAAACATGAGAAATATATTGAATTTAATAGTTGAAGATGATATGGCATTCGATGCTAATCTTGTAGCAATTCAATGGTCTAACGACGAATACAAAGTTATCTCCTCAATCACTGCTGAGATCGATATTGACTCCCTCAACAGAAAGCAGCGCTTGGCTGATATATCTTCTGCGAATAGTTACGCTGATTATGGAGCAATAGTTTCCAAGACCGATTTTAAAAAAACACCTTTTACTAGAGTCTGTTTCCTGGTCCAGACATGCATATGGGTGGTATGAATCTTTGCCAAAAGAGGTCAGTTTTATCATGGTTCACCGCGCCGAATGAGAAACTGGTCTTGGTTGACATTGAGTTTGAATTTACTAGATACGAAAAAAAGAGGCGATAAATGTATCAGAATAACGATTGGATAATTGCTGCTGAAGGCGAATTAGGCGCTGATGTAACCTGGAAACCGAAATTCAAGATAATTGAAGACGCTAGAAATTTATTAATCAGATTAGAGGAAGTAGACATTCCATGGTCATGGGATGATATCCTGACTGATTTGGAGTACTTTGCTCCTTTGAAAATGGAAAGCTTCCCACCGCTATACTCAGAGGACGATTTTGATATTCTTGAGGGTTTCGAGACAATTGTGACTGACCCGGAAAGTGATGAACTGCCTGGTCAATCATTTAATCAGATTGAAATATCCATTGAGGGTAAAAGAATTCCAGAAATTTTAAATAATTTCTCAGCCTTGACTGAAAGACTTATTTCTTTAGATATTTTTAGTGAGTATTTGTTAAGTAGTACTGAGAAGAAGTATCTTCTTGCCCAAGTATCGAATCACCGTAATGATAAGTCAACAAATTAACGACCTTCTGAATAATTCTGAAACAGCAAATTGAATTGGGGTGCTACATAAAATGGTATGCAATGAGACTGAACGTCGTGAAATTACAAAGCACTATTCTGTAGGAAGTTTTGGACCCTTTCCAATTGAATTCTACTCACT
>Ga0209045_1003505_pt1 | contig 9948 bp, 5 predicted proteins | sample SaaInlLV_10m_DNA_4_FD_184664 | JGI IMG/M metagenome (GOLD analysis project Ga0209045, IMG submission 184664) | Marine microbial communities from expanding oxygen minimum zones in the Saanich Inlet - Saanich Inlet SI072_LV_200m_DNA (SPAdes) (version 2) | ecosystem: Environmental > Aquatic > Marine...
GTAACTGTAGAAGATAATGTAGTTCCGGTTGCAATAGCTCAAAATGTGGTTGTTCAGTTGGATAATACAGGAAATGGAAGTACAACAGCAGCCTTAGTTGACAATGGTTCAAATGATGCATGTGGAATTGCCACATTAGCACTATCAAAAACAGCTTTTACTTGTTCAGATATTCTTACTAATCCAAATCAGGTTACACTTACTGTAACTGATAATAATGGTAATGTATCAACTGCAACAGCAGATGTAACAGTTGTAGATAATACAGCTCCAGTAGCAATTGCTCAGAATGTAACTGTGACTTTGGATGCAACAGGAAATGGATCAACCACGGCAGCAGCGGTGGACAATGTTTCAACAGATGCTTGTGGAATCGCCACTTTAGCACTTTCAAAAACTGCATTTACTTGTTCAGATATTCTTACTAATCCAAATCAGGTTACACTTACTGTAACTGATAATAATGGTAATGTATCAACTGCAACAGCAGATGTAACAGTTGTAGATAATACAGCACCAGTTGCACTTGCTCAGAATGTAACTGTGACTTTGGATGCAACAGGAAATGGTTCGACAACAGCAGCAGCGGTTGACAATGTTTCAACAGATGCTTGTGGAATTGCTTCCTTAGCATTATCACAAACTGCTTTTGATTGTTCACATGTTGGAACAAACAACGTTACTTTAACAGTAACCGATGTTAACGGAAACGTTTCAACAGCTACAGCTACAGTAACCGTAGAAGACAATATTGCACCAACAGCAATTGCTCAAAATGTAACCGTTCAGTTGGATGCAACAGGAAATGGTTCAACAACAGCCGCATTAGTTGACAATGTTTCTACGGATGCTTGCGGAATTACTTCCTTAGCATTATCACAAACTGCTTTTGATTGTTCACATGTTGGAACAAACCCTGTTATTTTAACAGTAACCGATGTAAATGGAAACAGTTCCACAGCTACAGCTACAATAACCGTGGTTGACGGAGTTGCTCCGGTAGCCATCGCACAAAATGTAACCGTTCAGTTGGATGCAACAGGAAATGGTTCAACAACAGCTGCATTAGTTAACAATGTTTCTACGGATGCTTGCGGTATTGCTTCCTTAGCATTATCACAAACTGCTTTTGATTGTTCAGAAGTTGGAACAAACCCTGTTATTTTAACAGTAACCGATGTAAATGGAAACAGTTCCACAGCAACAGCAACAGTAACTGTAGAAGACAATATTGCACCAACAGCAATTGCACAAAATGTAACCGTTCAGTTGGATGCAACAGGACATGGTTCAACAACAGCCGCATTAGTTAACAATTTTTCTACGGATGCTTGCGGTATTGCTTCCTTAGCATTATCACAAACTGCTTTTGATTGTTCAGAAGTTGGTCCAAACAACGTTACTTTAACAGTAACCGATGTTAACGGAAACGTTTCAACAGCTGCAGCTACAGTAACCGTGGTTGATGGAGTTGCTCCGGTAGCCATCGCACAAAATGCAACCGTTCAGTTGGATGCAACAGGAAATGGTTCAACAACAGCCGCATTAGTTAACAATGTTTCTACAGATGCTTGCGGAATTACTTCATTAGCATTATCACAAACTGCTTTTGATTGTTCACATGTTGGTTCAAACCCTGTTATTTTAACAGTAACCGATGTTAACGGAAACGTTTCAACAGCTACAGCTACAGTAACCGTGGTTGATGGAGTTGCTCCGGTAGCCATCGCACAAAATGTAACCGTTCAGTTGGATGCAACAGGAAATGGTTCGACAACAGCAGCAGCGGTTGACAATGTTTCTACGGATGCTTGCGGTATTGCTTCCTTAGCATTATCACAGACTGACTTTGATTGTTCAGAAGTTGGTCCAAACAACGTTACTTTAACAGTAACTGATGTTAACGGAAACGTTTCAACAGCAACAGCTACTGTAACCGTGGAAGACAATATCTTTCCGGAATTCGCTTATGCAGACCATGCTCATTGTGCCGATCCTTCAGCTTCTAATTCTTATACGGTTGTAGGTAATGAATTTGACATTACAGATATCTGGGATAATTGCTCCTATACTGTTACAAATGATGCAAGCAACAGCAATACCTTAGAAGGACATGTATTTCCTAAGAATGAGACTATAGTCAAATGGACTGTTACAGATCCTTCAGGAAATATTACCACTCACTCTCCAAAAATAACAATCAACCCATTACCAACCGCTTCAATAACAGCAACCGGAGCAAATGAATGGTGCAATGGTTTGACCCTCACTGCTCATAGTTCAACATCTGAAAATTTGTATCTGTGGAGTAATTTTTATTGGTCTGTGAATAAAACAACACAAGAAATAGTTCTTCAAACAGCTAATTCCAATGCAGGAGATTACAAAGTATTTGTAACTGATCAGAATGGATGTAAATCCGAGTTTCAGGCCAGTTATAATTATGAACCAGAGAAACAGATTTCATCCTACACAATAATTGGACTTGAAGAAGTGGATTTGGGTGAAGATCATGTTGTTAATGGTTCAGTAGGAGTAACAGACGCCAAAGGAGAAGCTAAGATTGGAAAAGGAAGCAAGATCAACAGCAGTGGGTCATTTGTGAAAGCCTATAAAATAAAGGATCATAAAACTTCCGTGATCGCTAGCAAGATTACTTCCCCTGCCAATGTTACTCTTCCAACTATGTATTACAATATATCTGCAGCAACAGGTGTTTTCTCGAAAGTAAAAGTGAAGAAGAACAAGGAGGTTGAATTGACTTCCAATGACATCAGTGTTGATATTGGTGAAGGTTCTATCGTCACATTGACAGGAACTGTATTTGGTGATATCAAATTGGCCAAAGATGCTTCTGTTATCTTCACCGAGTCGGATATTGAGATCAATAAACTGGAGGTTCAGAGTTCCAAGAAAAATGGCATGTCCTATATATTATTTAGAAAGAATGCAACAGTGAAGATTGCTGACAAACTTGATATTCATCAGAATTGCGTTATAAATGATGATGAATTTAAGGTTATATTCTATATGGGTTCGAGCAAGAAGAAAGGAGATGTCCATTTACACAGTGATTTGATATTTAATGGAAGTATTTATGCTCCAAATGGATATTTGCAACTAACAGGAGGTAGTAAGAGCAGTGCAGTCATGCAAGGTTTCTATATAGCTGACAAAGTGAAAGCAAATGCCCACAATGTGACTTGGAACTGGTATGATTGCTGGGACAATACGAATCCTGGTAATTTAAGGATTGCAGAGGAATCATTAATAATAGCTGATGAAGGAGTGATGAGTCTGAAAGCTTATCCGAATCCTTTTAAAGGAATGGCGAATATTGAATTCAGTGTTCCGGAAAGTGGGAAAGCAACAGTTGAAGTTTATAATATTGTAGGTAAGCGAGTAGCAACCTTATTCGAAGGAGAAGTCGAAAAAGGCAATAGCTATACCGAAGTATTCCATGCGGGAGAACTCTCAACAGGTATTTACCTGATCAGATTATCAACAGCAACTGAAAGTTTGGTTGAGCGGATTATTCTGGCTGACTAAGTGAGAATAATTTTTCAGTATAAAGGCTGGTTCGAAAGAATCAGCCTTTTTTATTTTTGGCTGTATTTTTTGTTTTTTTCAAGCAGGTAGTTATACAAGTATATTGTATTTCCATGGCCAACTATTAAAAGCTTCCCTGGTCGAATTATTTGGAATGAATAGATAGGGTAGGAATTGATAACATCTAAATCTTTGATGGTGTTTGTATTTAGATTGTATTCAAAAAATTGTCCTTGATAATTACAGCTAATTAGTTTCTCTTCGTATGAGAAAAAGTCATAAATACAACCTATATCTTTAATAACAATTCTTTCACTATTACGAGTAAGTTTGCCTAATATTCCATGTTTATAATATAAAATATTTTTGCTCCCACAATACCAAATTTCATCACCTACCTGTCCAAAATCGTGAACAATTCCTTTAATTATAAATTCTTTTTTCCAAGTGCTACCACTGTCATTTGAAAAATAAATGGACGAATTCAATAATGGAATTGAATAGGCAGACATGAGTAAATTGTTTTTATCCTGCTCATAATACATTGACCATACAAAACTGTTTCTGTTTTTCCAGATCACTTCAATATCATCCATCTTGTCAACTGAAGTTTTTAAAACAAATCCATTGGGGTAGGCCACTTTTCCGCTGGCAATACGACTTGCTCCTCCACAAATGTAAAGGGTTCCGTCATCAAGTATAAGCATATCATAAAAGCAGCTTTTACGATATTTTTGATCATATGTACTTCGTTTGAAAATCTTTGAAACCAGGTTGTAGTTAATTAATTGCCCATCAGTGGTCGTAATATATACATCAGATTCTCTTTTTACAATACGTAATATATGACTGCATTCGAATGGCAATTTGATAGGTGTTATTCTGCCCAGTGTATCCATAGAGTTTAAAACTCCAAACTCACCACCAATCCAATACTCATTATCACTTATTTTAGTAATATCATAAAAACTAGGATCGAGATTTCCACCTTTCTGTATAAGCTGAGCATGTTGTGCATAAAGGCAAGCATTACTCATTAAAAGAGTAGTTAGAATAGAAATAAAAATGCCTTTAAATTTCATGTTTTGTTTGTAGGGCCGTTTTACAAGTCGGTAAAATTATTATTAATTTCATATTAATGCATATAAATAAATGTTTAATTATTTACAGGCAATTTTGTTAAATCAAATTTTGTGCAATTAAAAAGAATCTTAGTGAAAGAATAGGTAGGCAATAAAAATAGCTGCAATAATTCCAACAAAATCTGCGAAAAGGGCACAACCTAAAGTATGACGCGTTCGTTTAATATTCACAGCACCATAATAAACCGCCAAAACATAAAAAGTTGTTTCAGTCGATCCCTGAAATACCCCTGAAAGTTTTGCTGGAAAAGAATCAGCTCCAAAAGTGCGCATTGTTTCAACCATCATCCCACGTGCTCCACTACCACTTAATGGTTTCATGAATGCTGTTGGCAGTGCATCAACAAAATCAGTATTGATATTAAAAAGAGAGAAAAAATGTTTGAAGCCATCCATGATAAAATCTAAAGCACCAGATGCCCGAAAAACACCGATAGCTACCAACATGGCAACTAAAAAAGGAATGATTTTTATTGCAACACTAAAACCTTCTTTAGCCCCTTCAATAAAATTATCATAGATATTAATTTTATTCCTTATTCCCAATAATATGAAGGTTATGATTATTGAAAATAGTATTAGGTTTCCTGCAACTGTTGATATTTTCCCAACTGCTTCGGGTTGTAATGTGCTAAAATACCAAATTAAAGCTGTAATAATTACTATGGCGCTTCCGAGATAGGTAACAACTACTTTATTGAATAAATTAATTCGCTGAACGACTGAAACGGCAATCAAGCCTGCCATGCTTGAAAAAAAAGTAGCTAATAAAATGGGCAGAAAAACATCAGATGGATTAGCGGCACCATTTGCCGCCCGTAATGCCATAATACTGACTGGTATGATAGTTAATCCAGAAGTATTCAGCACCAGAAATAATATTTGCGCATTTGAAGCGGTGTCTGATGAAGGATTAATTTCCTGAAGCTCTTTCATAGCCTTTAGGCCAAGTGGTGTAGCAGCATTGTCCAAACCAAGCATGTTCGCTGAAATATTCATAATCATCGATCCGATTGAAGGATGATTTTTTGGAATTTCAGGAAATAGTTTTGAAAACAAAGGATTAAATACACGTGCAATACCTTTTACAGCTCCACCTTTTTCTCCAATACGCATAATACCCAGCCATAAAGCCATAATACCAATCAAATAAATGGATATTTTGACACTGGCTTCGGCCATTTCAAAAGTACTATTGACCAAATTTGGAAATACATCCAGATCACCAAGAAAAATTAGCCGGAGGAGCGCAACAACAAATGCAATCAAAAAAAATGCAATCCAAATATAATTTAATACCATTTGTTATGCTTGATAGATTTTAAGCTTGAATCAAATATACATGATTTTTTTTTCGTTTGAAATTACCTGCAGGCAAATGAAAAAAAATCATGTAAAAGCGAAGCGATTCCGACTGAGAATATAAATTTTGTATTTTACTTTGAACAAAATTTATGTTTTTACAGGAGAAATTTAACAAAAGAATACTTATCGAATCATTTTGTTATACCGAAATCGATTTCGTGCTACTTCATAAGGATCAATTATTGTCAAAATAATTTTCTCCGTTACGCTTAGGTATTTTTGACCCAATATCTTCTTTTCAATAAAAAAAATGGCTTCTCCTAATATGGCTCCTGTAAGAGGTGTAATGATTAAATCGTTGGCACTTGGTCGTTGAATAGCACTGGCGATTAGGTATTCATACAAGGTGGAATTAAGGCCGGAAACTAGTAAGCCAGACAATGGTGAACCTCCTCGATTACGCCATGCAAGATAGGTGAGAGAGCCCATATACGGGTGTACTAAATAATTAAAAGACCAATGATCCTCATCCCACTTTGGTGGTAGAGTAAATGTTCGTTCAATACTTTGCCAACTATATTTACTAGACCAATCCTCGGTTTTGTGTGTTCTTAAAACTAAATAGGCATGTCCAGCAATACTTGAAGAAAGCATGACCAAATTGGTGTAAGCAAAACGGGCTAATACAGGCAAACTATCTTGATTAAGCAATCGACATGAATGCCCGAACCTTTTAGAATCAAAATTCCTATCAAAATTTAGATGTGAATGTAATGCTGAATTAAAATCTTGCTTTGAAAAAGCGGAGTAAGCTTGCATTTTTTGAGCATGCAAATCAGTAAAGGAAAAAAGGAATAGACCTAGTAGGATGCAAGAAATACGCATAAAATAAGAAACCGGATACAAATTGCATCCGGTTTAGTTTTGAGGTTAATAAAAACTATTGAACATAAATATTATATGCTTCATTTGTGCTTAAGTCAGATGATAATGTGAGTGATTGTCTATCAATACCATCATCCAAGTCTAATGCACATGTGTTTGGAGGAATATCACCTTCATTATGTGCATACAACAGAACATAGTTGTAACCTGTGTTTTTTAATGAAACACTAATAGCTTTTTCAGAACCTGTTAATGTGTAATAGTCTAATACTGTGTTTCCATTAACAATTAAACTGACGATATCGCCATCAACGTCACCAGAATCCCATGCATAAAAAGTAACATCTTGGGAGCTAACATACACAGTACCTGCAACTGTTACATCGCGACCATCATATGTATCAGGTACATTGGGGTCAACATTCACTGAATAATTCAGATAATTGCCAAAACAAGAACTCAGGGTAAGTGCCATTACCAAAATAGTAATACTAAGTAGGTTTTTCATATACGAATTTTTAATTTTATGCAAGTTAGTAAATAATGTTAAAAAAATGAAAAAACAAAGATTAAGATATTGTTTAAAAAAAAGCCACCTTTTTAGATGGCTTTTAATCTTAGTTTAAACTATTGATGTGGAGCAACCAGTTCAATAAGCTCTGGAAAATCCATTCCCAACTCTTTAAGATGCTCAATTTTCGGAACACCATTGTTAGTCCATCCTCTACGTTTGTATACGGCATCTAAAAGCTGCTCATATTGACTCTCACGATATTTACGTGTATGATCCATCTTTTCTTGTAAGCTTAAACCTTCTGGATCAATTCCAATAATATCTTTCAGCTGACCATCATAACGATCTTGTCTGCTTAAATATTCTTCTTCAGTTACAGGACCTGCTGCTCTATATGGTTGAGCATCAAATTCCCTGGTACCATAACCTCTTCTTAAGTTGAATACTCTTTGGAAGTTATATACGCGTTCTGATTGACGAATCATTTCTTCTTTATCGAATTCTAATCCTGTAACTGCTTTGTAAATTGTTACGTAATTATCTACGTGCTCTGGAACTTTTGCTGGTTCATCAGTTTCTGCATTTCCTGCAGGCTCAACATCATTCCATGGTAATTTACACAAACCAACCAAGCCGAACCATGTACGGAACATTGGGAAGTAATGTAAAGCTTCTGCTTTATCTGCGAATGTTGGAATTTGGTTATTAACCATATCCATAAAAATTAACCAAGCTTCATCGTGCTGTGGACCTTTGTTTGTTAAAGCATATCCACCTTGCTGTGCTAGAGATTCTTTAGAAACATATTGTGAATACTCAAGTCCTTTATTTTCCATAGCAATGTCAAACAAGAATTTTGGATCGCCCCAACCTTTCTCACCAAACATGAGTTTCATTGCACGAACACCTAAACCTGCAGTTACACCAAATCCTTCACCTTTTGCTAACATATGAAGTAATTCCATAGCTGTATCAGCATTGCCAAAGTTCAATTTGAGTCCACCTGTTCTTTCATCATTTAAGATTCCTTCTTCGTAACATTCCATGACAAAACCTAAGATAGTTCCCCAGGTTATTGTGCAAATACCATATGTGTCGCAATAAAAATTAGCTTCAATGGTAAAATCAGGATTGAAAATACCTGCACATGAACCTAATGATGCTGCTGTTTCGTATTCTGGTCCATCTACAATCACTCTATCACCAGCATATGGACCTGTTCTGAGTAAATAATTATCAACTCCTTTAGCACACGACATATTACAACCAATCCAGCAACCATCAGGAATACCTTGTGTAAAGAACTTCTTATAAACTTCTGAATGAACTTTTTCTGCATCTGGATGACTACCAAACCTAAAGTTATTGGTAGGGAAAAGGTCATAATCATTCATAACATTGGTCAGGTGAGCAGTACCTTTTGTTCTCATTTCGGCCTGATCATCATCAAATTCGCGCATTTCTGCATTGAATTTCTTACCTTTTTCCATGATGGGTTTCAAGTCAACTACATTGTTTAGGTTTCCTTTTACTCCATCAATTTTAGCAACAATAGCCTTGATTTTTTTATCACGGAAAACAGTTCCAATACCACCACGACCAGCTTGCTTTAAACGAACCAACTTTCGTTTTGGATCATAGAAACTGAAATTAAGCATTCCAATTAAGGAATGATCAGCTGCTGTACCGGCAGAAACTACTGCTACATTCTTTTTGTCTTTATCATCATTGGCATACATCTCTGTAAGCTGTTCAGCTAAAACATGACTATCAATTGCTTCAGCAGGAGCTTCTTCAATACGAATTGTTTCAGTTGTTTTGTCAATGACAATGATAATTTCTCTATCTGCTTTGCCTTGAATTTCAACGGCATCAAACCCACAGAATTTTGAGAAAGGGCCGAAAAATCCACCCACATTACTATCCATAACTGAATTAGTTTGTGGTGAAATACTGACAACCAAAGATTTACCAGTTCCACTATATTGTGTTATACCACAAATTGGTCCTCCTGCAATGATGATTTCATTTTCAGGATCATTCCACTTTGTATCTGGTTTTGTGGCATCCCATAGCATTTTTAAACCATATCCTCTACCACCGATGAATTTTTCCTTCATCATTGGGGAAACCTTTTTTTCTTCAATCCGGTTGTCATCCAAATTGATATAGAGAGTTCGGTCATTATATCCCTTATCAATAGGAGCCCATTTATAGCTTACCTCTTTTAAGAGCGTGCGTTGTTTTTTCAATTCAGCTACGTTCATTGTTTACATGTTTTAAAGTCGTTCATCTATTATTCACAAATGTATAAATTTTGTTAAATCATGCTAGACAATTTTGTTTTTTTTGCAATATGTAAGTCATTGCATATCGGTAATTTATAGAAACTCTAGTTTTACTAAGATTAATTTGTTACTGTTCAGCCAACTTATATAAAATGAATAACGAATAAAAGAACATTTAAATAACGATTTAGGAAGTAGGTTTAGATTATATAACAATTTCAGAACTACTGAAAGTCATTCGCTCTTTCATTGTATCTTATTTTAC
>Ga0209045_1003506_pt1 | contig 9947 bp, 7 predicted proteins | sample SaaInlLV_10m_DNA_4_FD_184664 | JGI IMG/M metagenome (GOLD analysis project Ga0209045, IMG submission 184664) | Marine microbial communities from expanding oxygen minimum zones in the Saanich Inlet - Saanich Inlet SI072_LV_200m_DNA (SPAdes) (version 2) | ecosystem: Environmental > Aquatic > Marine...
CTTCTCTCAACTTCTCAAGAGCTTTAACTCCATTCCCGACAGATACAACATCGTACCCACTCTTTCTCAACAAAGTTTCCAAGATAGCGAGACTGTCTTCATTGTCATCAACGATCAATATTTTCATTTATTCTCTCCAATAATCTCCCTGATTTGATCTATAACCCTTGCAGGATCAATCGGCTTTTCTATGTAACCATTGCAGCCTGAAGCAATCATTTTCTCACGGTCGCCGGCCATGGCAAATGAAGTCATTGCGATCACGGGAATATCTCCATTAATCTTTGAGTTACGTACCATCTGTAAAACCTCCAATCCAGTCATGTCCGGTAATTGGATATCAAGGACAATAAAGTCCGGACGTGTTTCCATTGCCATTTTAAACCCCAGCTGTCCTGTCTCTGCCTTGATAACCTTGTAGCCATTTTTCTTCAGAATAACCGTTATCAACTCCAGGTTGTCCAGATTGTCTTCAATGACTAATACTGTCTTCATTTTTTTCTCCACAAATTGTAAATTTAGGATTTTCTATTGTCAATTGATACATTATTTTAACTCTATTTTCCTTGCTTTTTTCCATGGTTTCGCATGATAATTTTGTAATATAATTTATTGTTTTCCTCTACGAACCATCCGCTTATGCGAGATATAGGCTTTTGTATTTTCGTATGCAATCCATTAATCATTCTCTATCACCTTAGGCAATCTCAATGTAAATGTGCTTCCCATCCCATACTGGCTCTGCACCTCAACAGACCCTTCCAACAGCTCAGTTGCAAGCTTTTTGGTCAGATAAAGCCCCAGCCCTGTTCCCAATATTTTAGTCCGCAAATGTGAGTCAATTCTTTCAAAGGGCTTGAAAAGCCTTTGTTGATCCTCCTTTGGAATACCTATCCCTGTGTCACTGACTGAAATCTCCACCTCTTTATCAGTTTCATGAGCAGTCACGCTGATCGTACCGGTCTCTGTGAATTTTACCGCATTACTCAGAAAATTAAGAATGCACTGATATAGCCTTCTACTATCTGTATTCATACGTACACCTTGCGGCACACTGACATTCAGCACCAGTCTCTTCTCCTTTATCTGTGGTCGGACACTATTAACAGCTTCACTAATAACCTCGTCAAGTACAACACTCCCTACAAAGATATCTACCTTTCCCGCCTCGATCTTTGACAGATCTATTATGTCATTAATCAGCGCAAGAAGGTGTTTTGCCGATCGGTTTACCCTGCCAAGATGATCATTCTGCTGAGGAGTAATCTCCCCGTCAATCCCCTGCAAAATTATTCCGGTAAATCCTATTATTGAATTTAGTGGCGTCCTCAATTCATGATTCATAGAGGCTATAAACATAGACTTTAGTTGATCAATCTCTATTAACTTTTTATTTGCTTTTCTCAATAATTTTTCAGCCTGTTTGCGTTCAGTAATGTCATGCCAGATAGACATGGTGTATTTCTTGCCTGTCTTTTTGTCGACTCTGGCGGTAACATCAAGCAGAACGTCAATTTTTTCTCTGTTTTTCTTGAATAGCTGTAAATCTACACCATGGACCTCATTGGTAGCCAGGAACTTATTAAACACCTTATGGGCGGCTTCGACGGAATCCGGATGGTACAGATCGAAGACTTTCTTGCCAATGATCTCTTCTGTTGAAAATCCTGTGGCTTTCAGGAGTGTATCATTACATTCAACAACTTTTCTGGTCGATACGTCTACCGATATCATCATACCTGGTGATTTATTATAAAGGACGCGGTATTTTTCTTCGCTGACCTCCAGTTCCCTTGTTCTCTCCTTGACCATTTCTTCAAGCCGTCCATAATATTTTCTTAATTCTTTTTCGGCGCGAGTTCTTTTCGTTATATTTATCTGGAGAACTATAATGATAACAATGAGTATAAAGACAAATATAGAGGTAATCCAAACCAGCTTTTTGTATTCTCTATAAAAAGAGAAGGGACTGTTCAGAATAATGCTCTCTTTTGGTAAGGCAGACAAATTGATACCAAACCTTTTCAATTGCGCGTAATCAAAAATATATTGACCCAGGGGTCGTTCAACAACAGGGATATTTGAGACCCTTTCTCCCTGCAAAATCTGCATCGCGATTTTAGCGACTTCCCCACCATGATGTTTTCCATCTAATACTTTACCACCAATAGCACCATATTTAATATACTGACTATGAAAAGTGTAGGTAGGACGTCTACTTGCTTTTGATATGCGTGATATACCTTCTTCAAAGGGAATAATACCCGTTTTGTCCCGGTACAACATTGAAAACAAGACCACGGAATCGCCTGATAGTTTCTTTACTTTATCTTCAATTTCGGAGAGTGATAAACTGTCATCTATACGAAAAAAATGAATGTCAGGATACCTAGAAGATAAAGACTCTACTCGATTCCAATTACTTGTCCCTATTTGAGATCTGTCTGCAACAAAGAATATTTTTTTTGTATCAGGATGAATTCTCATTACAATATCAATCGTACCCTTAATATCAGTAAGTTCGAGTACGCCTGTAAAATATTCCTTATCAATGAGCTTGGGAGCCTCTCTGTTATTGACGCCACCAAACACAATGGGAGTGTCTGGAAAGAGCTGTTTATGTTACTCGCGAAGAAAGTTTAAGGCATTATCATCAGTGGAAATAATGATATCAAACCGGTAGTTGGCGTATTTATGTAAATACATATTGTAAAGTAATTTCCGGTAACCTGCATCATACTTTACATTTTTGGTATCCATATATTCCAGTCTCATATCGAAATCGATCCCAAGAGAGTTTAATTTTGATTCGATCCCAACTACATGATCGTATACCCAGGGAATTCCTTTGTGGTAAGAATTCAAAACCAGAACCCTGGTCTTCCGGGTATCTTTTGCGTAAGTCTCAATTGACAGGAATAAAAATAAGCATACTCCAATCATCAGAAAAGTTACTAATTTTCCTAATATTCCCCTCCACATCTGAACACTTCTTGATTTTTTATTTGAGTTGTGTTTCATGAGTTACTTTTCTTACAGTATTTTCAGGATGGGATTGTAAAACCAAACTAAGCACTGATGATCATATATTAGCATAAGTGCTTAGTTTAAAGTAAAGTAGTTTGATATAAAATGGGTTTTATTAACTTTTTATATTTCTTGGTGAGGATAGTTTACATAAACTATTTTGTGGAAAATAGATTTACATCCAGGCAAGAACAATAGTTGTATAGAAATTGTAATAATATAGACGAACGAATATCTGAAGAACACTACGGCCAAGCCGATAGCGCTATAGCACCATCGGCTTGGCCGTTTGTCAACTGCATGCTTCATGCCTTTCTCTGTACATTGTCAAGCTAAATGCCTAAAGCGTCGGATACGCCCTTTCCGTAAGCAGGGTCTGCTTTCGTGCAGTTGCCGATATGGCGGAGCTTAATCTCCTTGGGGGCATCTCCCATAGCACCGGCAGTATTGGCAAAGAGCGCCTTCTGTTGCTTATTCGTCATCAATCTGAAAAGTAACCCGGGCTGGGTATAGTAATCGTCGTCTTCACGATGGTCCCAATGATCCGCAGCTCCGTCCAGACTGAGAGGCGGTTCTGAAAACTCCGGCTGCTGTTCCCATTCACCATAGCTGTTAGGCTCGTAGCCGAGTGTACTGCCGTGGTTGCCATCTACTCGCATGGCGCCATCGCGGTGGTAACTGTGGAAGGGGCAACGCGATGCATTTACCGGGATCAGGTGGTGGTTCACACCAAGCCGATAACGCTGAGCATCACCATACGCAAACAGACGGCCCTGTAACATCCTGTCGGGAGAAAAGCCTATGCCCGGCACTATGCTGGCCGGATTGAAGGCAGACTGTTCAACTTCTGCAAAATAGTTTTCCGGATTTCGATTAAGCTCTAGAACTCCCACATCAATCATTGGATAATCTTTGTGCGACCAGACTTTAGTCAGATCGAATGGATTAAAACTACACTTCTTTGATTCTTCTTCAGACATTACCTGGATCTTCATATCCCATTTAGGATAGTCACCATTATCAATGCTTTCCAGTAAATCACGCTGATGATTTTCTCTGTCCTTCGCTATTATTGCTTCAGCTTCCTGGTTTGTTAAACATTTAATTCCCTGTTGCGTCTTAAGATGGAATTTAACCCAGACACGTTCGTTTTTATCGTTGATAAGACTGAATGTATGGCTGCCGTAACCATTCATATGGCGATAGGAGTATGGAATACCGCGTTCGCTCATGGTGATGGTGATCTGGTGTAACGCTTCTGGAAGTGATGCCCAGAAGTCCCAGTTGTTGTGGGAGCTTCGCATGTTTGTACGGGGATCGCGCTTCACAGCGTGATTTAGATCTGGAAATTTAAGTGGATCACGCAGAAAGAATACCGGTGTATTGTTACCAACCAGATCCCAGTTTCCCTCCTCGGTATAGAATTTTATAGCAAATCCACGGATATCACGCTCCGCATCTGCTGCTCCACGTTCACCAGCCACCGTGGAGAAACGGGTGAAAAGCTCGGTCTTCTTTCCTATCTCAGAGAAAATCTTTGCCTTGGTGTAACGAGTAATGTCATGAGTTACGGTGAATGTCCCATACGCTCCTGAGCCCTTGGCATGCATACGCCTCTCAGGGATGACCTCCCGGTCAAAGTTGGCAAGTTTCTCCAGGAACCAGGCATCTTGCAGCAACTGGGGACCGCGAGCCCCAGCAGTCATCACATTTTGGTTATCAGGCACGGGAGCGCCAGCATTGGTGGTCAACTTCTTCTTTTTGTCTTTCATGGTTTCATCTCCTAAATTATAATTGCGACTTGGATTAAATTAAGGCATGAGTGGACGACTTCACCCTATCATGTATCATTTAAGTTGTAGATTTCTGATTTCATTAGAATTAAGTTCCTTAGGATTGTATCGACGCAGGAAGGTAGATATAAAATATGGTACCTACTCCTATTTCTGACGCTACTGTAACGTGTCCATTGTGCTTTTTAATTATAGAATAAGTTGTCGCAAGCCCAAGTCCACTACCGTTCTCTTTTGTTGTGTAATATGGATCAAATATCTTCTTCAGATGTTCATCAGAAATACCTGTACCAGTGTCTTCAATAGTCACCTTTACATATTTACCATTGTTCAGGGGTAAAAAATCTTTTGTAGTAACATTGATATTCTCAGCATTTACCTTAATAATCCCACCTTTCGGCATCGCTTGTGTCGCGTTTATAACCAGATTGCTGATAACCTGGCCTATCTGTCCCTTGTCGGCATCAATCAGCCAAGTGCCTTCCGGTAAACAAAAATCACTTCTAACGGCAGAACCACTCAAGGCAAGTTTCGTTGATTCTTCTATTAATTCTGAAATGGAAACTACTTCCCTGACCGGATCTCCACCTTTGGCAAATGATATCAATTGACGAGCCAAATCCCCTGCCTGCATTAAAGCATTTTCAGAATTAGTTAAATTTTTAAATATTTCATCCTCCGGTTTTATTAACATCTTCATTATTTCAATATTACCTAAGATAACTGCCTGAAAATTATTAAAATCATGGGCAATACCTCCGGCAAGTAATGCAAGGGATTCAAACTTCTGTACTTTAATTATGTCTTCTTCCATTCTTTTGCTATCAGTAATATCTTCTTTAACTGAAACGAAATGGGTTATGATACCTCTGTCATTCTTAACCGGAGAGATAGATGCGTATTCCCAATAGAGTTCATCATTCTTTTTTCTGTTACAAAATTCCCCTCGCCATTCATTCCCTGATGTAATCGTTTCCCATAACTCCTTATATACTTCAGGTGGTGTTTTACCTGATTTTAAGATGCGAGAGGTTTTTCCAATGGCTTCTTCAAGACTATAACCGGTAAGATGTGAAAACTTTGGATTAGCATATTCTATTTTACCCTCACTGTCCGTAATCACAATCGTAGCAGAACTATATTCGACAGCATTCGATAGCACTCGTATTTTCTCTTCTGCCTGTTTACGTTTAATAAAGAGACCTATCTGGCGGCCGATAGCAGTCAACATATCAAGCAACTCCTTATCGGGCTCTCTTATCTCGTGACTAAAGAAGCAAATTGTACCAAGGACTTCGTTATCGCTGAGAATAGGAAAACCAAATGCCCCATGCAACCCCTCTTTATCTGCAACCGGTGCTCTAAGAAAATTTGTATCATGCACAACATCTGCAATCCATAACGGTTTAGCGGTTTCCCAGACTCGGCCAGGAAATCCAATTTTCTGAGGAAAGGTTATTTGTTTGGTAGTAACTATGAATTCTGAAACATTTATTGAAGGTACATGCCATATTTCTGTGTTATACAGAGCTTTTTTTTGTTGGTCAAATTCCCATATTTCACCAAAATCCCACTCCAGCGCTGTACACACGGCTTGTAGAATTTTGGAAAATGCTTCTTTAATCGTGGTAGATTCTACCAATACCCGTGTTACAAAATGCTGCGCGCTAGTTCGTCTTTCTGCCTGCTTACGCACGGCCATTGCTTTTTCTAAATCCAACACCTTTTTTTCAAGTTGCCTTATCAGACGCGTGTTATACTCTGTCAGATAGGCTTCCTCGTTTTCTATGGATATTTTTTGTGTTACGAGTAAGGTTTTTCTATGATCTTCGAGAATGGTTTTCAGTTCATGCAAGAGTTTGACCGGTTCTAATGGTTTGTACAAAACCTTTTCTGCTCCCAGATTGAGGGCAAATGCCTCATCCTTCCTATCGGTGTATGTGGAGGTGTAAAAAACAAATGGAATATCCATTAAGCTATCATCCTTCTTACACTCTCTACAGAGCCGAAATCCATCCATCACGGGCATTAAGATGTCAGAAATAAAATACCTATAGAGTCTTTTCTCAGCTTCTCAAGGGCTTCAATACCATTCCCGGCAGATACAACTTCGTACCCACTCTTGCTTAACAATGTCTCCAATAGGCAGCGATTATCTTCATTGTCATCAACAACCAGTATTTTCAATCCGTTTCTCCAACAAATTCCTTGATTTGGTCAATAACCTTAACTGAATCTATGGGATTCTCTATCTAGCTGTCACATCATGGTTAGTTAAACGTTTAATTCCCTATTGTGTCTTAAGATGTAACTTAGCCCAGACACGTTAGTTTTTATCATTGATGAGACTGAATGTATGGCTGCCATAACCATTCATATAGAGGAGTATGTAATTACGAGTTCACTCATGGTAATTGTCATCTGGTGCAGCTAACGCCCGCGCAATTGGAACGATCACGCGAGCGTCACATTCTATAGAGTTCGCAAGAAAGCCACTAGATCAGTTTTCTGCTGTGCCGACAGTTTAAGCTCTTGAATCAGGTTGAAAAACTCAACTGTATCTTCAAGAGTCAGACACCTTCCATCGTGCATGTATGGAGGAGAGTCCTTGATTCCTCGCAGAGCAAATGTTTTTATCAGACCCTCAGCACGTCCATTGTAGAAGCGTTCCACCTGGAGATCATGTGCGAGATTGTCCGTATAATACGGAGCCGGATGACAGGAAGCGCATGACATTGTGAAAATCTTTTCTCCGCGCAGCTCAGATTCTGTAGCTTTCGACGGATTCAGATGACCTTGAATACCCAGTTTAGGAGCGGGGGGAAAAGCAATCATATTCTGTATTGCAGCCATGGCCGCGATTTCTTCCCGTGAGAAACGTCGGGCACCTTTTTTCAAAGCGATAACCTGATCACCGTCAAAATAAGCTGTTTTAGCCTCAACTTCACTGAAATCTTCCAGTGACCGTATCGCACGTTTGGAACCAAAGAAATGCTGGATATTCACACCTCGCAGACTGACACTGTCAATGCGGAAACGTGTTTCCTGAGGACGATTGTCAGGATTGAGATGGAAGACACCGCTTGTATGACCGTTGGTGTGGCAAGTAAAGCAGGAGACGGCTTTCTGCGCTATATCCGACTTACGATCTGCCGTCACGTTAAACTGCTGCTGCGCTACCGGAGTAACCAGAATACGCAAACCTTCCAACTGAAACGGTGTAAGTATGCCGTTCATTTTCTCATAGTAGTTATTTATGGTAATCTCTTCTCCTCCAGAAACGTCTCCCAGATCAGGCCGTGAGATTAGGTAGAGTGGCGGTGGAAATTCAGGTAGATAAGCTTCCGGTATGTCGAAGTCAACGTCAAAGCGGACGAGTTCAGGGTGTGTCTTCAATTGCATCGGAGCTACGACCATTCCACCGGTAGCATGCTTGACGTGCGAAAGTGGATAATATGGAAAAATACCCTCTTTCTTGATCTCTTCAGGTGACATTGAACCTAAACTCTCCCAGGTTATACCACTACTTATTTTTGCTGTTGGTCCGACAGGTAACGGTTTACCACCGGACATAGTGGCATTCAAGTCAGTTTTCTCTGAAAGATCATACCTTTCTCTAAGCATTTCCATATGTTTTCTCATCACTTCGGCCTTCTCTGCTACGTCCCGTTTACGGACTGCCTTAAATGATTCGGTGATCATTACAGGCGCATAGCTGGATTCCTGCATTTTCATTTCCTTCGCGTACGCCCCGCCTAGAACAGCCACCATCGTGGTAAAAGTCAATAATACAAAAAAAGTATACTTCAATAGTCTGCTTCTCATTTCATCCTCCTATCGCTTAAATTATTAAGAAAAATTCTATTAGTTAATCTAGTATTGTTTGTAAAAGTGTAAATATGGATAAATGTGGTATCACTGCGTTCATAATAGTTATGATATAAACTAAAAGCAATAGAGAAATGAGTGCTATCTCATCTCAGATTTACCCCTTGCTTACACTTGATACGTAAATGGTGTTTATGGAGAATGGCAACAAACTACCGGCTTTTGTCAATATTGTCACTGTTTTTGAGGAAACGTACATTGTGTGTGCAGCTCACTTAAGACACTTCAAACTTGGTTGTAAGCAATAAGGTCATCAACGGCAAGGGTCTATCTCCTTTTTCCAACTATTGCCTTTATCAACTTTCATTTATGAAAAGTAACGATTGTGATAGCAAAATAGGGGAATCCCTATACATAATCAACAAGTTTAATACTAAAGGAGTGCTTAGTTTCTATTAATGCAATAATTACTTTTTATGATTTACTGCCCAGACCAAATGCATCATTTATATGCCCCGCCAACGCTGACAAATCGAATGGTTTTCTGAGAATAAAATCAAACTTTATGTCTTCTCCATCTATTGGTTTGAGCTTTTCTCCCCAGCCTGTGATTATACCTATCTTCGGTATATTCTCTAACCCATTAAGGACTTCTATAACATCGTATCCAGAAACATCAGGCATGGCAAGATCACATAAAACTATATCATATTCGTGACTCTTTATTAATTTTATGGCCTCAGCACCATTATTGACTGCTGTAGCTTTATGCCCCTCACCTGAAAAAAATACTTCAAGCATTTTGCAAATACTATCCTGGTCATCTACGGTCAGTATGCGAAGATCTTTTATTTTTATTTCCAGGATTGCTTCTGGTGTTTCCACAGGTATGGCAGCTTCTGTAGCAGTAGGCAATTGCAGCGTAAATGTGCTTCCATTCCCCACAGTGCTTTCCACTTCAACCTCCCCACCATGTCTACTTATAATACCGTAAGTTATGCTCATACCCAATCCCGTACCAATCGGCCTTCTTGTTGTAAAAAATGGGTCAAAAATTTTCTTCTTTGTCTCATCTGTCATCCCAATACCAGTATCAGAAATGCTAATGAATATAGTGTCCTCTTTACACCATGTATTAAATGAAATACTACCTCCTTCAGGCATTGCATTAAGTGCGTTAATTGTTATGTTTACAAATACCTCTCTTAATTCTGTAGGACTACATAATATTAGAGGAACGCTCTTCATGCCTTCTGTATCCATTTTGTAGTTTATGCCATTGGCCTGCGCCTCATTCTG
>Ga0209045_1003513_pt1 | contig 9924 bp, 8 predicted proteins | sample SaaInlLV_10m_DNA_4_FD_184664 | JGI IMG/M metagenome (GOLD analysis project Ga0209045, IMG submission 184664) | Marine microbial communities from expanding oxygen minimum zones in the Saanich Inlet - Saanich Inlet SI072_LV_200m_DNA (SPAdes) (version 2) | ecosystem: Environmental > Aquatic > Marine...
AATTTTCTTCTATTTAAATCAATCATTTGGCTTGATATACAAATTAACTTGACACCATATTACGACAGACATAGACTATAATTCAATGGTAATCTTCTGGACACTAATTACGCGATATAGCGATAAACGAAAAATAAAAATATGCTTACAAAAGCATGTATGTGGAGAACAATATGACAAATCTGAATAAGGTCTCGGTAGTAAAATGTACAGATTATTCTAAAGAAGATATACGCAGTGCAGTGGATAAAACGTTCTCCTTTTTTGGTGGGATTGAAAATGTCATCAAAAAAGGATCGAAGGTGCTGCTGAAACCAAACTTCTTAAAGGAGAGCAGTCCGGGAAAATGTATAGTTACACATCCTGCTGTTATAGAGGCGGTAGCAGAAGCGGTCCTCGAAGCAGGCGCAACTCCGATCATAGGAGACAGCCCTGCATTTGGTTCAGTGGTAAAAGTGGCAAAACGCATAGGGCTGGATAAATTTGCGGAAAAGCATGGCATTGATATCATCGAACTGGATAAACCCAGAAAAGTATCCATTAACTGTGGCGGGAAAGACTTTTCCCTGACCGTCTCCGGCAGAGCACTGGACGTTGATGCCATAATCAACCTTCCCAAGCTTAAAGTACATGTTCAGGTTCTTTTTACAGCAGGAGTCAAGAACCTGTACGGATGTGTCAGCGGAAAGCAGAAGGCGTGGAGACATCTCAAGTCAAAAAATGATCTGGAGTGGTATGCCGATATGTTAATTGCCAATTACCAGTTAGTTAAACCTGTATTCACAATCGTTGACGCTGTCACGGCGATGGAAGAGAAAGGGCCTACCGGCGGAAAGCCCAAAGATGTTTCACTGCTTGTCGGCGGGATAGACGTCATCGCAGTAGACAGAGTGGTTACAGAACTGCTTTCAGTTCGCCCGGATGACGTCCCTATACTCAGGGCAGCAAAGAGACTGGGAATAGGTGAACAGGATCTATCAAAGATAGAGATAGCGGGTGAAGAGCTGGCTTCCGTTAAAGTACACGACTTTATCTTTCCGGAACTATTACCAATCGGTTTTGATTTCATTCGCGTAGTAAAGAGCCTTATCAGACATCTATGGCTTAAGAACGTTGGCAAGACCGGGCCACAAACATAATTACAGTATCTGAAAAAACCCTGACAAACAGTTAAAAGGCTGATAACAAAAGAGTATAGGTCATGAAAACATTACTTGTTTCAAATGATTTTCCTCCTGTAGTAAGCGGCATCTCTACAGTATTCTATTATGTCTGGAAATATTTGCCTGAAGAAAAAAACAGTATACTTGCACCAAAGGTGAAGGGTAGTTTAGATTTTGACAGAAAGAACAATTTACAGGTAAGAAGATATCCCTTTTTTACAACTAATAGAATATTTTTTAAGCTTATCAATAATTTGTTAATGTCATTGTATATCTTTCCTTTTATACCAAAGGTAGATGGTATTCACTGTGGCCAGATATTAAGCTCGGGAGTTTGCGGACTAATTTTTAAGAAGTTGTTCCGGGTTCCATATTTTCTATGGACATATGGTGGTGAAACTACTCCAGTCTACATTAAATCATGCTGGTCAAAATTCTTAATAAGAAATATATTAGACAATGCTGATATTGTCATTACAAATAGCAAATTCACTTCCAACGAATTTTTAGACTATGGCATTCCCAGAAAAAAAATAATAGAAATTATACCTGCCGTAGACTATGGAATTTTCAAACCCCTTCCGAAATGTAGCGATCTTGTTGATAAACTTAAAATAAAGGGAAGAAAGACTATCCTCACAATTTCCAGATTGGCAGAGAGAAAAGGGCATGATATTGTGCTAAAGGCACTACCCCTGGTCTTGAAATCTATTCCCAATTTAAGCTATCTCATAGTCGGTGAAGGCCCCTACAGAACGCACCTCATGGAGTTATGCCGGGAACTAAAGCTGGACAGCGTTGTCACTTTTATTGGATTTGCCTATGATGAAGAACTGGTCATGTACTATAACCTATGTGACGTCTTTGTAATGCCTAACCGGGAGATTTTTAATTCTACTGATTCTGTAGAAGGTTTCGGAATAACCTTTATCGAAGCTAATGCCTGCAATAAACCGGTTATCGGGGGCAGATCCGGAGGAGCCATTGAAGCAGTAAAAGATGGTGTAACAGGTTTTCTGGTAGATCCTCAGAATGAAAATGAGGTAGCAGAAAAAATAATTTTTTTATTACAGGATGAAGAGCTGGCAAGGAAAATGGGCAAAGATGGAAGGAAAAGAGTGGAAAAAGATTTTTCATGGGAGAATCGAGCAAATGAGCTAGCAGAGCAGCTTACAAAGGAGGCACTTAAAGTATGAAAAATCCACCTCATAATATTAGCCTGTCAAAAAAACTTTAACTCTTACCGTGAAATCAAGAAATGAAATAATTGGACGCTTATATCTCAGACTGAGAAATATCGCATTAAGAAGCCTTCTTTTATTTACAAAGGCTTATTCAAGCGAAGATCTGTCAGGTGTAGATATAAGGGAAATATTAGTAATCAAGCTTGATAGAATTGGTGATATGGTAATGGCAACACCAATTTTTAGAGCTTTAAAAGAGAAGTGGCCGAATGCGCAAATCTCTGTTCTAGCCAATCCAATAAACAAGAATGTTATAATCAATAATCCATTTATCAATTGCATACTGGTCTATGACAGAGAGAATAAGTACAAAAGCTTCAATAGTAGATTAATTTTTTTCAGGGATATACGAGGAAGAGAGTTTGACCTTGTTATTGACCCATACCTTGACTATGAACTTAAAACATCATTTATAACTCGTTTTGTCGGGAACAAATTCAGGCTTGGTTTTGAGTTTGCCGGAAGGGAAATATTTTATAATATCAGGCATCCGGCAAAAGCATTCCCTGTTTTTACTGAAGAAAAACACACAGTTGATTTTTACTCCGATTTAATATCATGTTTGGGAGTGAAAGCAGACAGGCAACAACCGGAAATCTTTTTAACTTCAGACGAAAAAGAGGCTGCCTGTCAACTGTTAAAAAGCAAAGGCCTCTGGCCAGAAGATAAGATTATTGGCATACATCCCGGAGCACATTATGAGAGTCAGAGATGGCCTGTAAAAAGGTTTGCAGCGGTATCAGATTACCTAAAAACCCGTTATAACGTAAATGTAATACTTTGCACAGGGCCTGAAGAAAATCATCTCCTGTCTGAATTTATAAATTACACTGATGAGTCCCCTATTGTTTTTGAAAATATGGATCAGCGACAGTTTATGTCAGTCTTGAGTTACTGCAAACTTTTTTTATGTAATAATTCCGGCCCTCTTCATATTGCTACGGCCTTAAATATTCCGACAGTTTCAACCATGGGGCCTACAATACCTTTCCTCTGGTGGCCATATGGTAAAGATCACATAGTATTAAGAAAAGACGTAGACTGCAGTCCGTGCAAACATGGAATTTGCAAGACGCATGAGTGTATGGAACTGATTACAACAGAAGATTTTATAGAGGCAGTTGAAAGGCAAATAAGGGTTTTAGATATTTTCCCTTCCAGCAAAAGTTCATTCAGGGTATAAACGAGACACTTGTACAAATATATCTATACTTATTCTGAAACCGTTTAAAGGAAATCATGTCCAGCCGCGTAGCATTAGATCATTTTGATAAAAAGAATTTAAAAGAAAAAATCCGTGAATGCCTAGAATGGGTTAATTGGAAGGACCGTATCTATCCGGATAGCCGAATCTATGTGAAACCGAATCTAACCTTTCCGGATTTTCGCCCGGGAGTTACTACATCCCCACATTTTCTGGCCGCAGCTCTTTCCGTATTAAAAGAACGTACTCCTCATATTACCGTTTTTGAATCCGATGGAGGCAACAATTCCTATCCTGCAGAAAAAGCATTTGAAACACATAATCTTTATGACATCTGTGGTTCGATGAATGTTCGCCTGATAAACCTCTCCCGAGAAGAGAGGATTAATGTTGAAATCCCTACACCGCATGGAAAGCATGTAATTCCCCTAAGCAAAGAGATTGTTGAACAAGCAGATATGACCATCAGTATTCCTGTTCCGAAAATGCATTTTGTAGTTCGGTATACGGGAGCAATTAAAAATCACTGGGGGACCATTCCTGACTCCATGCGATTGAGGAATCACCACTTTTTCAATGATGCCATTACAGAAATTATGAAGATACTTAAATCCGGGATAACCATTGTAGATGGTGAATACTTTCTGGACAAGAATGGCCCTGTGTCCGGAGATCCTGTAAAAATGAATCTGGTTATGACTGCAGACAGCCCTTTAAGTGCAGACATGGCACTTATGTCCCTTATGGATGTAGACCCTCACAAAATCGGATATATACATACCGCCTGGAAAAAGGAAATGGGTCCGAAATCGATTAATGACATCGAATTTAATTCCAGTCTAGAGAAATTCAGGACTCACTCATTCTCCTATCAACGTGACCCCGTGGACTACCTGGCATTGCTGGGTTTCAAAAGCAAGCTTGTCACCTGGGTAGTGTACCTATCTCCGCTGCGAAACCTTATCCACAAGCTGGTAAGATTGCTGAGGGGAAAATCGAAACAGGTAGACACTTATTATACCGGTATTGACAAAGAGCACCACCCCTGTTAAACACAAAATAAAGTATTACTACTGATATGGTATGGGATGGAGTTGAATCTCTTTTAAAGGAGATGAAAAAAGAAAGACAACTTTAAAATAAAGCCTTCGGCAGACTTCGCTTACCAACATGTCATTCTGAAGGAGGAACGGCTGAAGAATCTATTCACTGAAATCTCATTGGCTTACTATCGAGAGATTCTTCACTTCGTTCAGAATGACAAAAGTGTGTTATTATTGCAATATAAGTGGTTAAAATGGAAGCTTCCGTATAATCAAGTAATAAAAAATATGTTTAGTAAAATATTACGCCCATTGACGGACCTTGTCCGTCATATTCTGTCAAAGCCTGATGAAAGAGGAGACCTGACATCTGACCTGTTTCGTTTTAAAATAAGGGCAAAGGCAAGGCAGCTCATAATCAACTGTAACGGTTCTTTACTTGATATTGGTTGTGGAGATGGGCTCTTATATGAAAACCTTGTGACAAAACAGAGCAAACGCAGGTGCATAGGAATCGATACCGAATGTGAAACATTGGAGATTGCTAAAGATAGTTTTGAAAAGAATAAACAGAATATATTTAGTTTTTTAAAAGCAGATGCACAACATCTACCCTTTCTTGATAAAACGATAGATGTTGCAATCTGCATAAATACATTTTACAATTTCCATAATAAGGGTGACGTTGTTGAAGTGCTCGAAGAGATGGAAAGAGTGTGCAAACAAGATGGTTTTATAATATTCGATGTCCGTAATAAGATAAATCCTTTTGTTTATCTCAGATTCAAATTTGTGTGGATTTACGATACTCACGTAACTTTAAAAGCATATTCATTAAAGGAGTTAACTACGGCCTTGACATCAAAAGGTCTTGTTATAAAAGAGACAATACCCATGGGATTTCCGATAACAATGTTTGCTCCAATAGTTCTGGTAAAAGTGGGATATCAGTAATTACCAGCTCAATATTTTTGTATAAATTTGCCGGGACAGCTTGAATATATCCGGCTGTTAGTCTATAATCCCGGAGTTTCCAAATCGGCTAGAATGCATCTTCCTGAAAATAAAAAATGCAATCTCCACCAGAAACACGTTTATGCTTATTTTCTATACGAATGAGAAGGAGAATTTATTAGCTTGCTAAAGAAGATTCCAACGACAGCAGTTCCGTTATCAATGTTTGAAATCCTTAAAGGATTTAAATCTTATTTCGGAAACAGGTCTTATATCGAGGAGTTTGAACAAAGCTTTGCAAGGCACATGGGGTCAAACCATGCTTTTTCATTTAACAAATGTACTACTTCCATATATATATTTCTCAAGGCGCTCAAAAAACTTTCAAACAGGCAAGAAGTAGTTATACCAGCTTATACTGTTCCAACCCTTGTCCTGCCCATACGAAAAGCAGGCTTAAAACCAGTACTCTGTGAAAGCTCTATAGACACTTTCACAATGGATTTAGAACGCCTGCCTGAAGTCCTCAATGACAACACGCTATGTGTTTTGCCGATATATCATTTCGGCTTTCCCCATATGATAGATTCATTATTAAAGCTTGCTAAAGAGAATGGGGTCTTTGTCCTGGAAGACACAGCACAGGCACCCGGGGCAATGTTGGACGGTAAAAAAGTGGGATCGTTGGGAGATGCCGGATGCTTCAGTTTATGCAGAGGAAAAAATTTCTCTACATTTAATGGGGGCATGCTTGTAACAAATTCCGACAAGCTTGCAAAAATCATAAAAGAAGAGAGAGATTTACTTCCGGAACAAGATTCTTCCTTTAAGATAAAAATCCCATTTATCCTTACAGCATATTCATTAGTAATGAGACCTATTATCTATGGTCCATTCTATAAGCTTATTGCTCCGTTTAAACACACAACAGTACACGCCAGTTTTGAACCAAAACAATATTCAGATTTTCAGGCAATAATCGGTCTAGGTCTGCTAAAAAAACTTGATGTATTAAACGAAATAAGATTAAAAAAAGGTATGGCTCTCTACAATGCTTTAAAAGATAATGAACATTTAATATTACCGGAGATCACAGAAAACAGTGCTCCTGTGTTCAATCATATGCCAGTAGTTTTTAAAGAAATAGGGACAATGAAGAGAGTACAGGCAGAGCTCTGGGATGTGGGAATTGATACCGGAAGGATGTACCTGAAACCCGTACATCATTTATACGATCTTGGATATGATATGCAGGAGGAGTTATTCCCCAATGCACTTTATATTGCAGAGAGGTTATTAACACTGCCTTCCCATCCTTATCTTGATGATAACGCTATTGAGAAAATTATAAGTGTATTTAAATCAATCTGATTTATGACTGCTATCTCGCCAAGATATTTACTGAAAAAGATCATTAAAATTGCAGTATGTATCGTCGCCGCTTGTACGGGATGCCATAGCAAGGCAAACAAAATAGGATTAACTATTCTGACATATCACGGCATCAGCGATGAAGTCAATCCTGATGAAACCGTTACTCCTGAAGAGTTTGAAAAACAACTACAGTATATAAAAGATAATTATAAGGTAATTTCACTTGAAGAAGCAGTCGGATATTTACAAACTGATATTAAAAAACTTTGCGATTCCATAGTAATTACGTTTGATGACGGATATAGTAACAATTATCACAACGCTTATCCTTTGCTTAAAAAGCATAGCTTTCCGGCAACAATATTTCTGGTAAGTAATTTTATCGATGACAAGGAAGGCAAGTACCTTTCCCAATCTCAAATTCATGAATTGATGGATAATAATATTTCATTTGGTTCCCATACTATTTCCCATAGAATATTGACAGGTTTGAAAAAAGAAGAAATTATAAGAGAAATCAGAGACTCTAAGGATTTACTGGAATCACAACTTGGCCAGAGGATGAATTCTTTTGCCTATCCGATTGGCACAAAGGCAGATTTTAATAACGCAATAATGGAAACTGTTAAGGCACATAAATACACGTGTGCATGTTCCAACGTGTACGGAATGAACGATGAGAATTCTGATATTTTTGCACTTAAAAGGATTGGCATAGAGACGACAGATTGTTTTTTTCTATTCAAGCAGAAATTGGATGGTGCATTGAATATTATGTCGTTCAAGGATACAAAGTCTTTCCAGAATTTAAAAAGGATATTTTTTAAGCTATAATTTGATAGGAGATAAACGTTGTATATCCTGGGTATAGGCGGTTACACATTGGATGCCGCCGCTGTTTTAGTAAAAGACGGAGAGTTAATTGCTGCCGTTGAAGAGGAGCGGTTTACACGAAGAAAGCATGAAGGCGGTATGCCTTATAATGCAATCGACTACTGTCTGAAAGCAGCAAACATAACGTTAAAAGATATTGACCATATCGGTTTCAGTTATAAGCCATGGTTAAGGATATCGAGAAGGATTCCGTATAGAATATTAAAGATTCCAAAATCCCCCTTTTATTCTATCGGATATATAGTCGATGAAGTTAATAGCACAGGCCATTACCTTTCCGAGTTAAAGCAACTCAAACAAAACAAGAACACCAGGATACATTTTATAGAGCATCATATAGCACATGCCGCAAGCGTCTTTCTCACATCACCATTTGAGGAATCTGCAATTCTCACTATGGACTATATGGGTGAATGGGCAAGCACATTAATGGGCAAAGGCACCGGCAGTAAAATTGAAAAAATTAATGAGATTAAATTCCCGCACTCTTTAGGGATTCTTTATGCCGCAGTAACAAAATATCTTGGATTCCAGCATGGTAATGACGAATACAAGGTGATGGGACTTGCATCATATGGTGAACCCGCATACAGTGATGTCTTTAGAAATATGGTTAAATTATTACCTGACGGAGAATACCGGATGAACCCTGATTACTTTACATATTGGGCAAGTGCCGGATCGAAGGAAGGTTTTATGTCAAAGAAATTCATTGATGCATGCGGGCCAATTCGGACAAAGGACCAGGAAATTGAAAAGAGACATAAGGACATTGCGGCAAGCCTGCAGAAAATCCTGGAAGATACAACCTTACACATCACTGATTATCTACATAAGAGAACCGGAGAGAAAAATTTGTGTATTGCCGGTGGTGTTGGCTTAAACTGTTCAATGAACTCCAGGGTACTGAAGGATTCTCCTTTCGAATCTGTATTTGTACAACCTTCAGCACATGATGCAGGTACAGCACTTGGTGCTGCCTATTATATTTACAATACCATGTTGGAAAATAACAGAAATTTTGTTATCAAACATGCCTACTGGGGACCTGAATTTTCAAATGATGAAATAAAAGCAGAACTCGATCTTGATAAGTTGAAGTACACACATCACCAGGACATTGCTAAAAAGTGTGCTGAATTAATAAATGACGGAAAGATTATCGGGTGGTTTCAGGGAAGGGCAGAATGGGGTCCTCGTGCATTGGGCAACAGAAGTATCCTGGCAAATGCAACGAGCAGCGATATGCAGGATATCGTTAACAAGTATGTTAAGCACAGGGAAGATTTTCGTCCTTTTGCGCCTGCGGTATTAAAAGAATCGTCCAAAGATTTTTTTGACTTTGATCATGAGTCACCTTTCATGCTCTTTATCTGTGATGTTAAACCGGAAAAGAGAAAACTGATTCCTGCTGTTACACATACAGACGGAACCGCAAGAGTTCAAACGGTTGATCAGAAGTATAACAAGCTTTTCTACGATGTTATTAAAAATTTTGGAGAGATTAGCGGTATCCCTATTGTGCTTAACACTTCATTTAATGTGGCAGGAGAGCCTGTAGTTACTTCACCAAAAGAGGCTATCCGCTGTTTTTTCTCGACAGGTATAGATTGCTTGATTATGGGAAACTACTTGCTGGAAAAAGATGATTCAATTACGTAATTTAAAAAGAAATCTTGCTAAATCAATAACCCAGCCCGGTTACGCATGGAAGGCGTTTAAACAGAGGCTGCTATCTTATTCAACCTACGCAATCCACGATGGATACAGCCATTATCCGGAAACTGTTGATCTTTTTTTGACTTACCGTTGCAACCTCAGATGCAAGATGTGTGGTCAGTGGGGCCCTTCCGGAACCTCCAGAGAGATGTCACCCAAAAAGTTAAAGGACGAACTATCATTTGAGGAAATAGATAAAATTATAAACGACATAAAGACATTCAAACCGAATGTAACTCTCTTTGGAGGCGAACCATTACTGTATTCAAATTGGGAAAAGGTAGTCTCACGCATAAAGGAAGAGGGTATGCGCTGCAATATGATTACCA
>Ga0209045_1003517_pt1 | contig 9917 bp, 9 predicted proteins | sample SaaInlLV_10m_DNA_4_FD_184664 | JGI IMG/M metagenome (GOLD analysis project Ga0209045, IMG submission 184664) | Marine microbial communities from expanding oxygen minimum zones in the Saanich Inlet - Saanich Inlet SI072_LV_200m_DNA (SPAdes) (version 2) | ecosystem: Environmental > Aquatic > Marine...
AGGCGGACGCTGCTCTTAAATCAGGCGAAAAGGGTGCTGCTCATTCAGCAGCACAATCATCAGATCTTGACATCATCACCTATCAACTGACAGAGGCAGGAGCAGCTTTACAGGCTACTCTTCAAGGCACCAAATACTGGAAGCATAAAGATCTTAACTAACAGTTTTTACCAGGCTTTGGTACAAATAGTGTGAAAGCGAACAAGGCAAACAATTTTTTTTACTGAACACCATCTACAAGCATATGATCTGTTAAACAGAATCATAACTAGTAAAACTTTTACAAAACTATCTTGTTTTACCGCGTAGCATTAACTATAATTTAGACTAAATGAGAACACAACACATAACAATTCCAGTCTGCATCTTGTCCATAATGATACTGGTTTTTCTTAATACAGAGCTGCTGCCGGCACAAAGCATTTCAGGTGACAATAAAACAGCTAACGATAGTACTTCAGTCAAAAAACCAGTAATCTTCTTTGAAAACCCGAACTTTGATTTCGGTAAGGCCTATAAAGGCGATAAGGTTGAACATGTATATAAGTTCGAAAACCGGGGCGATGGCACATTGGAAATAAAAAAAGTAAAACCTTCCTGTGGTTGCACCGCAGCAGTACTTTCTAACAGTACCATTCTTCCAGGGGAAACAGGAGAGATTAAGGCTACTTTTAAAACAATAAGCTATGGGGGAAAAGTCTCGAAAACCATATCAGTTTTAAGCAATGACCCGAATACCTCTAACCATAAGTTAACTATTTCCGGAGAAGTTATTGAAGAAATTAGTTTCAAACCAAAAAATGTTAACTTTGGTTCTTTCCGTTCAGATAATCAATCAGAAAACACTGTCAAAGTCTCCGTAAAATCACAATCAGGTCCTGATTTTAAAATAGTAAAGGTTACTTCATCTAAACCATATGTAGATACCTCTGTATCAGAAAACCGGAATGGAGAATACACTATCACCGCCACATTAAAGAGCCATCATGACATTGGCAGATTCAGTGGCAAGATTTTCCTGGAGTCAAATAGCACCAAACAACCAAAAACCAGTATTATATTTTACGGTGTGGTAGAAGGCGATATTACCATAAACCAGAGAAGAATATATTTCGGTACTGTTCCGGAGGGAAGAGAGATAACTAAAAAGCTTTTTGTCAAAATAAACGAAAGTCACATAAGGATTTTAAGCAGCAAAATATCACCGGATTATTTAACGGTTAACATTGACGAAAGATATGAACAAAAAAACCCGCACTGTCTGATTGAAACTAAACTTCATAATAACGCTCCTGTTGGCAGAATAGACGGGCAACTGGAGCTTACTACCAACAGCGAAGAACTGCCGGTCATCAATATACCTATAACAGGCGAAGTACATAAAGCTAACAAACCTGAATGACCTGAACACCCAATCCACACTTCTGTAACAAAGCCATATTGCATAATCATGATGGAGAGAATCGCTACAGTTACGGAAAGATATGCATCCTAACTACTGGTCGTGCTTAATTCGTTTCCTGTTATGTAATAGAATTGTTTGACAATAAAAAGAGTAGAATATCATTGATTATGCTATTGCTGCTTAATAGCTTTTATTGTATCTTCTAGCATACTCTCCTTATATTGAAGACGAGCATAGTTCTTTTTACATTTTATGCGAGGACCAATAGTAGGCACAAATACCATCAGAACACACGAAACGACGGCAATCGCCTCCAGAATTAATACTCCGGGCGGTATGCCCATGGATGCTCCTATCAATGTGGTATATTTTGAAATTAACATATCAGACGGCACTTTAAGAAATATACCAGCCGGTACTGCATAAAGTTGACTTAAGAATAGCTTAAGAAAAAATGGAGATAGAAAACCTCTTTCCTTTATTTTTTTTAATGCCCTGGCAGCTCCTTCTTTTACATATCCCACTTTCTTTCGTGCTTCTTTACAATCTGACAATAGTTGAGATTTATCGTGCTGCAAATTCTTATCTAATCTGGCAAGGCATCTATCAACTACAAACAGATTTAAGGCGGAATTATAATTAACTATATCGACTAGTTCTTGTTTGTCATCTTGGAGTTGTTTAGTATCTTGATTGTCGGAAATATTAAGACCCTGTTTGTTGAGACTACTGACGATTGCATTGAGATGATGTAGTTTTTCATCAAACTTCTTCAACTTCTTTTTAATTCCTTCGTCCACAGAAACGCAGGCTTCCTTTAAGATTTTTGTTATATGCGGCCTTATTCCATCAAAATCACGCTCATTAGTAATTTTCAGACAATAGAGAATATCAATGCAGACTATTGTTTTTAATGATGATATAGCCGTATCTGTGTGTTTCAAGAGAGCGTTGTATTGTGCGTTCTGGTATAGTGCTTCAGTAAAGTCAGGAGACAAATCTACCGCCTGTCTTGAAAATATTTCCGCTTCACCAATACGATCAAGATTGCATAATACCAATGCTTTGTATAACAAGGCGTAACTCGTGTAGAAATCAGATTGTGATTCAACAATCTCTACGGCCTTATTAAAATTCTCTAAAGCCTTTTCTTTATCTTTTTCGTGAAAAAGGTTGATGATTCCGAGACTTAAGAAAACAGAAAAATCATTTTCACAACATTGAGCTAATTTGGAAAAATTATTTATTGCATCAGCTATTCGGCCATTTTCATAATCTTCCTGTGCTAAAGATCTCAGCTCTGAGAATGAAGGTTCCTGTGAATCATAGATAATTTTTATCATATCTTTAAATTCTTCTACATTTTGCTCTATTTGCCAGACTACTTCTGATATATTCCACTCAAACGATGCCTTCATCCCGTACATACCATTACCTATATCCCTATCGTCATAGGAAAGCAAATTGATACTGGCATTAATTGCTTCTCTGTTTGTATTTGATGTGCCTGATAAACCGATGTGAGAAGTAATCATTTCTCTGATCTGATTACCTATTTCTATTCTTTGTAATACAACATCCTTACCAAGCTCTATATTTCTATAAAACCCTTTCTTTATATCACGCGGGACAAGGCCATCTTTATATCTTTTCATCTATTTTTCAAATTCCCCATAACCATAAGTGATAAATACCGCTTTTTGAACTTTGTGGCATTAAAGGTTTATAACCTCAGCAATTCTGCTTTTATCTTTACTACTACTTTTTTCACAAACGCTGGTGAATCTCCTACAGAAACACCGGGCATGTGGGCGTCGTGTGGGAAAAATACAATAAAAATTCCTGGTAGTAAGTGAGAAATGGTTTTCCAACTATCTGACTTTAGATAAAATGCAACGTCCTTCTCCGAATCATATGGTATATCAACGGCAAGCTCATTTAATGTTGTAGACTCGATAAGCTCCTGGCCTTCTAGAATGCACTGAATGTCAACGTACTCCCGATGCGCCTCAAATTTGTGAGGCTCTTTTGTATTGTAACTTGAGATTATCGCATGAATATCATCGCCCTGAATCTCATACTTCGTCTCTTCGGAATTTGGTGTTACTGTTCTCAGGAATGTGAATGCTCTGTTCCAGGCAGAACCATAAGGGTAACACCCACAATACTCCACTCTGTCAATTATCAATGAGAGTTCCTTTATTATGACGACTCGTGTATTTACGTTTTCCAAATGCACTCACAGGACGTAGATCTCGTCATATTCCATATTGATATGCCGAAGTCTTCCTACAAGTATATTCAGTATATTCAGGTAAACGGTCTTCGCGATACGATCGTTATTTTCTAAAATACTATCCAGGTTGTACTTTGTTATCTTTATAAGTTCTCCCGCTTGAGTTGCAATTACTGAAGCGGATGCTGGTTTTGAGTCAATGAGAGAATATTCTCCAAAAAAATCACCTTCATTCTCTATGGCCAATTTAACCTTTGTCGGTCTTCTGTGTTTTATATCTCCACTTTGTTCAGGAAGGCAAACTTCCGCCTCCCCTTCAATTATTATATATATAGCTGAATTAGTCTGCCCTTCTTTGATCAATGTTTCTGTCTCTTTGAATTTTATCCTCTGACACTTTGCATGAATTGCTTTTAAATCAGCCTCCTTAAGTCCTTTAAAAAGCTGAAAGCTTGATAAAATCTGCAATGTTTTGTTTTCAATCATACAACATTTATTCCTTCAAAAACTTATCTATCAGATGGTAGAAAGGATTTCAGTGAGGCGTGAAGTATAGTAGTTTGTTTAATAATTAACATAATACTCAAGTAATTATCTAAATCAAGCGGAAAAAGATGCTCGTCTTCTGATAAACTAAACAGCTGACAATACCATTCTTTTCCCAGAGTCATTTTTTGCATTGAATAACTTAATAAGTGATGGTATTTTCGAGGCCTCGCACTTCAGTGCAATCAACTGCAAACAGGTTTGTAATTAACAACAAATCCATATTATCTTATTTTGCGAACCGGACGTACAAAAAGAAAACTTACGTCTCCCCAATCAACATAACCGTCGTCAAAGTATACACGCCACATGCCACCCGAACTACAACGGTCACCTGTCCAGAGCCATCTTTGTTTTTTGTCAAACACAGTATCTATGTATAAGTTACCATTTTTCTCACTAGCTTCAAGTAACGACGACGCCTCCTCTACCGTCGGTATACGCCAGTCATTATGCCCGGCATAGCCCTTACGGTTCAAACCTCTTAACCATTTCTTCACCTCCTTCCTTTTCATATATTCGTAAGAACCTGATTGTTGCCACATTAAACCGGTAGCATGGTCAATTACCACCTTATCATCATCAATTATTTTTGTTTCGTATTCATGCGGTATTGTACTATGCCCATAAAAACCCCACGCCTTCTTTCTACGTATGGAAATATTTGATATTGACTGAACTTGTGAAACTGTTAAATCCAGATAAGAAGAACGAAGTTCCGTTAGTATCGGTTCCTCTTCAGCCACTAACGGTATAGTACGAATTGGAAGAAAGATGAAGAAAAAGACCAGGATGTTAATCAATAAGTGCTTTCTCATATTATTCTGATGAAATTTGCAGACTTAGAGTAAAACAAATATTCAGAAAACTGAAACCGGAATAGTCATTTTACTGTTGGACTTGTTATTGCGGTGGAGCTCAGTTTAGTTTCAGTTCTTAAGCCGGCACCATTTCTACCTTTTGCTTTTTCTATCAAATCATGCTTTGTTTTGTCATAGTCTACGTTGGAGATAAAATTTTCATGCCGGAGCACATTTAATTCATTGAGTTTATCAGCAATATTCATTTTATACCTACTTTTCTTGATATATTCTTCTTCAAGCAAATATGTATTATTTGTATCAAACCCCAGCTTCTCTAAACATTGTTCTGAAACTGCATCTACGACCTCTTCCAGTTTTTTTCTCAGAAATTCTTCGTCTGTATACACCATATCTACCAAATCTACAGTATTCATCCCTATCTCCGTTCTTGCCTGTACAATATCCCTCCATATAACCGTACCTTCAGCTGCAGTAGTCATCTTAACATCGACCTTAATAAAGGCATACGGATCAGAAAAAATCCCGGGGTCTTTTATACCAAACGATAATACGTCTGTTTCAAGTATTGTATCTATCCCCAATTCTGTACCTACTTGTACATAGTCCTTTACATCTTTATTTTTTTCTTCCATTAGTCTCCATAAGGTGTTGCTACTCACAATACTTCTCTGAGGTACCACATGAAAATAGGAACAAAGTTGGAATTTGGTATTAAGCTTTTCACATAGTACATCACCAATGTTCAAGTCAAATATTATCTCATTAAACGCCATAGCATCTTCCTCATTCGCAGAATTCTTGGCAAGCATCATCATCAATTGAGGTATAATCATTGGTCCTGCAACCAATGACGAAATAAACATTTCGTCATTTCTGATGTCTACGTCTATTTGAGGGCTTTCAGGATGGTGCATTATGGCAACATCATTTACAAACTTTGAGTATTCCTTTCTATATGGTATCAGTGATACATTTGTCGTTTTACAGCCGGCAAGCAATAATAAGCTTATCAATAAGTAGACATAATATTTTTTTGTCATCTGATAAAAACCTGTTTATTTAATAATAAGTAATCGCGAATTCTAAAGCCATCCTCTTGACATGGATACCAGTTACTAAATCCCACACACTTTAACAGAGCCATATCTCGCAGCAACCTCAAATGTGTCTCTAACAGCAGGAGATAACAGCAATAAACTATTATTTTTATTGAGGAATGCTCAGACTTTTTCTCTGGGTTTCTAATGCGGGTTTTGCTTCGTCAGATTTAATCTTACTTAGTTCTATTTCTATTTCCTGCAAATTTGTCAAAATTTTATTCAGATACTCTTTTTCATCTGTCTTTTTGTAGCAACCGTTGAAGTACTTAATAGACTTCCTATAGAATATTACACTATCTTTCACGCTTTTCTTCTCAGCATAAAGGCTCCCAAGTTTATGATAGGCACTAGCAATCTGGAGCGCAGTATCTATAGATTCCGGTCGATAGTGTAGTGCATTCAAAAGATACTCTAAAGCCTTATTGTAATTTTTAATTTTCACATCAACAGGCTTATTATTCATACGTTTTTTCAGTGCTCTGTAGCCCTTGCCAACCCAGTATATATACGGTGTCTTTGTCAGCCCTCGCGGAAGCTTAATCGGCTTGGCTACCTTTTCCTGCCAGTTTTTATAAATAGGAACACTATAGATCATTATAGTAACATCATATTCAACTTCCTTTCTGAGGATCACTAATGATACTTCAACTTTTTTATTTTTTATTTTTCTAGATATTTTCACATAATCTGGCAAGGACCTTATTTTCTTGCCTTCTATTTCAAGGACGATGTCGCCCTTTATTAATCCCGCGTCAAATCCCGGACTTCCAGACTGCACCTCAACAATTTTCAAGCCCTCCTTCTTCTCAGAAAAAATCATGCCGGAGAAGATTGATTGCGCCTGAACCGTTGAAATAAGAGTACTCAGGGAAATGATAGTAATAAAGAATAAAACATATAATCTCATGTTATTTTAAGCCCCTTGTCTATTAAATTTTCTTACTGCAATATCGGCAATGAACAGAAAAAGTGCCAGTGGAATTATAAAACCTGCAAGGCTCTTAAATATTATTATCTCTTCTTCTTCTACTGTTATCTCTTCCTTCCTAGGATTATACTTTCCACCCGTGATCTCCGCAATATTTTTAAGCTGCGAAGTATTATTGCCTTGAACCGCATATTCAAGTGGCTTTGTAACTGTTTTCTCCGGAATCAGTAATCCTTTTGTCTTTAAATCAATTACCTTTCCATCCCTTACTCTTGATATTTTCAAATTATAAACGCCCGGATTAATATTTTCCAATTCCGATATAAATCTTTTTGGTGCGACCTGCTTCAGGAGAAGTCCCTGGCCACTGTCAGCATAGTCCGGTGATATTAATCTCACTTCAAGCTTTGTATCTTCCTCTAAAAGGGAGGACGATTCTATTTGTAAGGACATTGCATCGTCGTCAGTTTTAACCTTAATACCATAATTAGCTTTAGATATATCCCTCATTGACCACCTAACGACTTGTGACCAGAACTTATTAAACATTGACCAGTTAATCCACTTTGACGACCACCTCGCATTTGCATCAGACGCGTAAACGACTACCTTGCCCAGGCCGTATCTCCAATCAGCCAGGATCGGATCAGTTTTCCCCATTATGTTTGTTATCAGCGGTACTTCAACATTTTCTTTTGCTTCTGTGATTGTGTGCCCCTTGAGCGGAGGAAACTGCTTATCATAGATACCGTTCAATATCTGACTTTTCTGATTGATTGACGGATAAAAATGTTCTTCGTGAAAATCTGATTGTGATACAAAAAATTCCGAGTCCTTTATTATTAGCCTTGGCAATCTTATTATGTCAGATATCTGATAAAATTGCCCTTTTGTCTTCTTTGCTATATCTTCCAGTAGTTTTGTATTCACAAGCCACGTCCCTAGCGCGATGGTTGAAACTGTTATATGTGCCTGCTGAAACTTACTGATCATTTTATTGTAATGATAATATATGGACTTTGTGTTTCCATCAGAAAGCAAAATGACATGATTTACCTTCGAATTCTTCTGCCTGATTTGTCGATAAGCAGCATCCATGGCAGGAAATATATCCGTCCCTCCATCCGCATTTAACATACTCAATTTTCTGATGATTTCTTTCTTAACATCCTCCTTAGACTTTAGTTCAACAATAGTATGTGGCGCTGTATCAAATGCAATAATGCCAAAATTGTCATTCGCTTTCAGCTGTTTGATCAATTCAATTGATGCCTTTTTGGCAAAGAGCATTTTCTTTCCCAACATGCTCCCTGATTTGTCAATTATTAAGACTAAGGAAAGTCTTGTTTTTTTCTCTTTTTTTGGAGGCTCTCCTCCTATTATCTTAACCGGCAAAATTTCTTCTATTTTAGTTCCAGAATATCCACCTTCAGCCGTGATGTTTACACCACACGTCATCACAAAACCTCCACCATAATCCTTTACATATTTTTCTAACAACGTCATCTGCTCATCACTGATAGAATCTTTTGAAACATTAGAGAAAATTATGCTATCATATTTAAGATATTCCTGTAGCGATTTCGGTATCTGCTCTGGTTTTTTCACCTCTACATCAATTGTTTTATCTTCCAGAGCATCTGGCAGATACATCTTTTCATTTTTGGTGCCATTAATATATAATAGCCTCGTCTTATCCGAAACATTAACAAATGCGAACTTACTGTTGTTCTCTTTATCTAAATCCAGTCCGGCATCCTCAATATCCAGACTTGCATTAAACTTTATAAAACCTTTTTCGTCACTTTTATATGGAACCTCAAATGCACTTATTCCGCTTTTGAATTCGGTGTTCCACTCTTTCAAAACACCGTCTTTGTTATGTAACCTTAAATAACCTTTAACCACTCCATCATTTCTATTTTCAATAATAACTTTTACGTTAATCATTTCACCTTCATTTATTTCCTTGGGAGCCACGACTTTTTTTACTAATATTTCTCCCCCCTTCTGGATATCTGGAGGGGATGCCACAAAGACCTTTACATCATTGCCTGCCGCCATTAAGGCTGCCCTTTCTACTTCACCCAGATTCTGATTTCCATCTGAAAGTAGAATCACAATTTTAGAAGAATCTTCCGGCATAATACCAAGAGTAGCCATTATACCACTTGCAATATCGGTTCTATCCGTGCTGATGTTTGAATCTGTAATACTTCCAAGCATGCTTTCTAATTCCATGTCTTCCGCGAGAGTTGGTGTAATAACTCTTGATTCACCACCAAAAACGACCACTCCCCTTTTAATCTTCTCATCCAATGTTCCATTTAGATCTTTTACATAGTTCCACATCCATTCTTTACCTTCCCAGGTGATACTATCAGACATGTCCACCAAAAACACAGCGCTGATTTCACGTTTTGATTTTTCCTTTCCGCTTAATCCAGCCAGTACAATAACTACAAGCAAGAACACCATAGATCGCAAAAATGAGGAAAGAATGATTTTTGAAACTGGTAAATGACGATAGCCAAATATAGACACTATCCAGAAAACCGGTAGTGCATACAAAAACTTAAGATAATCTGGATTGGTAAATTGATATTCCATATGTATAAAGTTAAAAGTGCCTAAAGTATGAAGTGAGCTAATATTTTAAAAAGTGAAACATTCTTATTCCTGTAACTTTAAGCACTTATTTTATTGCGGCTATGTTGCAATAAAACTCAGGCTGTGCCAGCCCTTAATTTCTTATGATAGAGTAACCATTCGACTAAAAGTATAAATGGCACTAGTAAAAGAAGATATTTTCCGAATTCATTTTTTTCATCTTTTATGAGTGTTTCAGCTTCTTTTTCTTCAAATTTGAGTTCTTCGT
>Ga0209045_1003522_pt1 | contig 9912 bp, 11 predicted proteins | sample SaaInlLV_10m_DNA_4_FD_184664 | JGI IMG/M metagenome (GOLD analysis project Ga0209045, IMG submission 184664) | Marine microbial communities from expanding oxygen minimum zones in the Saanich Inlet - Saanich Inlet SI072_LV_200m_DNA (SPAdes) (version 2) | ecosystem: Environmental > Aquatic > Marine...
ATAGATTATTATATGCTATTTATCTAATATATTTCATTTATATTTCATTTATATTTCATTTATACTTCATTTATATTCCAGTTATGTTGTTTTTTACAACTATGTTTGTGTATGTTTTTGATTGAATTGATTGATTCGATTGACAATCTTTAAAAATAACCTGATAAACCCTTAATATTATGATAAAATATTTCAAAAAAACAATAAATGAACGTGATCTTAAAGAATTACCCAATTTTGAAGTAGGTTGCTGGATAAATGTAATAAATCCTTCATTAAAAGAGCTAAAAAAACTTGCAACAGATTATGATTTAGACTTTGATCTGCTTGAAGAAGGAATTGATGAATACGAATTGCCTAGATTAGATATAGAAGATGATAGTAAATATATTTTTATTAAAACAATTTCGAAAAAAAAATTAAATACTCTATTAATAGTAATAGCAGAAAAGTTTATTTTGACAATTACAAAAGAAGAGCCTGATTTCTTTAAAAAAATTGTGAACAACCAAATTAAAATAACAACTACTCAAAAATTGAAATCATTAATTAAAATTCTATCTATAATAAATGACGAATTTGAAAAAAGAACTACAGACATAGTTAGAAAAGTTCAGCGAAAGAAAACAACAACTACCAAACTTAAAGCAGCAGACATGGAAAACCTTCTTGAATATGAAGATGCGCTTAACAACTTGGTATCAACTTATTACTACAAATCAACACTTTATGAAAAATTAATTAAAAAAATAAAATTCTACGAAGATGATAAAGATGAGATAGAAGATTTGCTGGTGGATTCAAATCAAGGATTAAATTTGTGCAGAATTTCACTAAAATCAATATCGAATATAAGAAATTATTATTCTATTATCATAACTAATAATTTGAACAAGACAATTAAAATATTGACAATATTTACAATTTTAATTAGCATACCTGCAGCAATATCAGGAATATATGGGATGAATATAGGACTTCCATTACAACAAGATCCATTCGCATTTGCGTATGTTTTGGGAATAATCACATTAATAATAGTATCGTTCATAATATTTTTACGGAAAAAAGATGTATTGTAGAACTGCCGCAGTAATACTATAAAAAATAAAAAACCAATAAAAAAAATGAAACTCCTGCTGGTCTATCCGCCATTTTGCACACCGAGCATATTGCCTTATTCTATTTCATATCTTAAAAGTTTTGTAAAAGATAACTTGGATGTAGATGTTAAGTGTCTCGACCTAAATGCAAAATTTCACAAATTAAAATTTAAAAAATATTATTCTGAATTAAATCAAACAGAAATTAAAAAATCAATTGAAAAAACAGGAGAAATTCTATTCAAATTTAATGAAGAATCTAAACCTGTTTACAGAGGAAACAATAACAAAGTTGTAAGAGGAGAAGAACCAGAACTAATTAAAGAACTAATTCAATTAATTATCGACGAGAAACCAGATTTAGTCGGATTTAGCGTAGTTTATAATAGTCAATGTTTTTATGCAACTGTATTTCTTAATGAATTAAGAGCGAGAGGAATTAATTGTGTTGTTGGTGGACCTAGTGCAAATGAAAAAATGCGTTCTGAGAATATTTGTTTGAAAAATGAAGTAGAACTCGTTGAATATATTGAAAAAACTTTTGATGTTGTAAAAAAATATTCAGGACATTGTAATTGTAGCACTGTTAATGACTATTTAGATTATTCTGAAGATGATTATTTGTGTTCTGAATCAATAATTCCATTAAAAACTTGCTCTACTTGTTTTTATAGACAATGTGCGTTTTGTACTCATTACAAAGATGAATTTTATTTTGAATATGAACTTGAAAATATTAAAAAAACAATTGTAAATAGTGGGAAAAAATATTTCTTTTTGATTGATGATATGGTAAGCATTCCTAGGATCATACAACTTGCAAAAATATTCAAAGAATTAAAAGTTATTTGGAGTTGTCAACTAAAACCAACAACAGACTTGATTGATGTGTTACCTCAACTTTATGAATCAGGACTTCGATGTGTTTGTTGGGGTGTTGAATCAGGAAATCAACGCGTGTTAGATTTAATGAAAAAAGGAACTAAAATAAATGAAGTGAAAGATGTTTTAATTGCAAGTTCGAAAATTGGAATAAAAAATATAGCATTTATCATGTTTGGATTTCCTGGAGAAACAGAAACTGAATTTAAAGATACAATTAAATTTCTAAAAGATAATTCTGATAATATTGATTTGGTATCAACGAGTATATTTGGATTACAAAAGGGCAGTAAAGTTTACAATAATCCTGAAGAATATGGGATAGTTAAAATAACTGAAAAACCAAGAACAATACTTGATGAGCGAATAAGTTTTACAGTTGACGCAGGTATGACTCCTCAACGAGTTGCTGCTATAAAAGATAATTATTCACGAACAATACAAAAATTAGATAAACTACCAAGAATATTTAACTATTTTAAAGAGCAGATAATGTTATTTGACTAAAAATTGACTAGAAAAAGAGGAAAATGAAATTTCAAAATTTTGAACTTGATGAATTTCAAGAAGAAGCAATTAATGTTGTAAATAATAAGAATTCTGTGGTTGTATCTGCACCTACAGGATCTGGAAAAACATTAATTGCAGATTACATAATCGATAAAGAACTAAAAGGCAAGGATAAAGTAATTTATACGGCGCCCATCAAAGCACTTTCTAATCAAAAATTTAAAGATTTCTGTAAACAATATGGAGAAGATAAAATTGGTCTGATTACTGGAGATATTGTGATAAATCCTGGAGCGCAAGTACTAATTATGACCACAGAAGTTTATCGGAATATGGCAATAATAAACGATCCTTTGTTAAATGAGGTTGCGTATTGTATAATGGATGAAATTCATTTCATAAGTGATGTAGAACGAGGACATGTTTGGGAAGAATCAATAATATTTAGTCCAATGTCTATTCGGTTTTTATTTTTATCAGCAACAATTCCTAATGCAGAGGAATTTGCAGATTGGGTTGAAAGTATAAAAGAACATAAAGTTGTGGTGGTAGATCATGATATTCGCGCAGTACCTCTAAAAATAAGATTTTATGATGTAGAACTTGGAATTACAACACTCAATAAAATAAAGGATCAAAAAGAATTAGATTCATATCCTGATTATAATGATTTTCATGGACGACGAGGTAAGTTTAAGCGACATAGCAGAAAAAGAGTACCTCCTCCAGATTTTACAGAACTAGTAATCGAACTTGATTCGCAACAAAAATTACCTTGTATTTATTTTGTATTTTCTCGTGCAAAAACACAAGATTATGGAGTAAAACTTGCTCAGAAACACAACTTTTTAAATCCTGAAGAACGAAAAGAAATAGTTTCGTTTGTAGGAAATCAGTTTAGGAAAATAAGTAAAGAAATTAATTCTCTTAAATCAACAAGAATGTTAAGACAATGTTTAGCTCAAGGAATTGGGTTTCACCACGCGGGTTTACTTCCTGATGTAAAACATATTGTTGAAAAATTATTCACTCGTGGATTATTGAAAGTCTTATTTGCAACAGAGACATTTGCAGTTGGAGTAAATATGCCTGCAAAAACAGTATGTTTTGATTCTTTGCGAAAATATACTGGAACAGGATTTCGTTACTTGAATTCAAAAGAATTCTTTCAAATATCTGGAAGAGCTGGTCGACGAGGAATCGATACAGAAGGATTATCAATTTCTGTTATTCATAGACCAACTGTAGAGATTGGAAAAGTAAGAAGTTTTACACAAAAAGATACATTACCCATACAATCACAATTTAAGATTTCATATAATACTGTTCTTAATATGATTAACATGCACAACCCTGAAGAGATACAAGAAATACTAAAACAAAATTTTTATACATTTCAAGAATTACATGGTGTGCAAAACTCGGATAAAGTATTGAGTTCAATAAATGCAAGATATAATAATTTAGTAAAACAATTAACAAACTTAGGATATGTTAAAGATAATTCTTTAACAGAACTTGGACAATTTACAACGCACATTTTTGCCGACGAGATAGAATTATCTCAAATATTTGGAGGCAAATTTGATTTTGAACTTGATTCATATCACGCAGCATTACTCATCGGAGCAATAGTTTATGAAGAAAAAAGAGAAGTAAAATATTTTAAAAAATTTCCATCAAAAAAACTTGAAGAACTGCGCAGTGTTTTAAAATCTCATCCAGTTCTTAGAAAAAATAAATGGTCTAAAGATTTAGAAAAATTAACAGCCATACTTTATCCTTGTTATCAACAAAAAACTTTTATTGAAATTCTAAAAAATACAAATATGTTAGAAGGAGATTTAGTTAGATTGTTGATGCAAATTCTTGATAGGTTAGAACAAATAAGTCGTGCAACACATGATGAAAAAATAAAAGATATAGTAGTTTCAGCAAAAGATATGATTAAGAATTGTTTTGAAGGAATGAATATGTTTTAGTTGTTTTACACATCCTGTTTAATTTGTTCACAAATATTTTAACTAACTGGCTTGTATTCCATTATTCTTCCGTCGGTATGTAGAACTGTTGTTGTAAATCCTTTTCTACTTAATTCGTCGCCAGCAATATTTATACAACCAGGCAAGAATCCAATTACTTCTGCAGTCTTTAAACCTTTTTGTTCCATGCTGTTTGCAATCTGTTCTAATTGCCAAACGCTATTTTGCCCACATTCTCCTTGAGCCACTAAGTGAACTGAATCTTTACAATTCCCATACGATTTAGCTAAACTTCTCGAATCAGAAGGAGCATAAAAAACAGGTTTTTCTTCTTCTCCGAAATCATATTTTGATATACGCCTATTTAATAAACTCAATCCATCAATATTACATCCTAATTCAAATCCTTCAACACACCAAAGGACTAAACAGTCTTGTGCGGGTTGTTTGTAATTCATTTTTTTACTTCACCATTTTTTTTTAATTTAAATTTCCCATTTGAATTCCTAAACTTTCAATGGTATTATCGATCAATGCTAATTGTTTATCTTTTACAAGTTTTTCAAATTGAGATTTTGGATTTGCAATCATTAGTTTTGCGCCGTAGTTTAGAACTGATTTGAATGTTGCACTAAATTCTGGTGTAACCAACATATTTTTTTTGTGCAAACCAGTCATTACAGTTAGATGCGCTCTTAATTCAAACATATTTGCTAATGTTTCTGGTTGAATTTGCTCGATGTCTTTTGTAGTTAAAACATATTCTCCTACAATATCAATTCCATGTTTCATGTCATGTGCATGAGTATATTCATGATCTGTAATTGTTCTTACAAGTTGATCTTCTGTTAAATTTTGAAAAGCTTCTGCATTAACATAAATATCTTGATTTTCTCCATTTCCAAGCATATTCCACGGTGTTAAAACACAAGCAATATCTCCAAATTCTTTTGTTTTTCTCATTAAATAACCTGCATCTTCAACTGTAATTGAGTTAGTTGCCATAAGAAATCTAATTCTAGAATCACTCTCTGTTCTTTGAGGATTATATATTATTCTTCCAACTGAATCAGAGGGATTTTGTTCAAGAATTGAATCTAAGTATTTTTGTCTAAGATCTGGAATGTATTTTGCTTCTTTGAATGAAGGATTAGTTGTTTCTGACATATTAGGCAATGATTTAGAGGTAGTATATAAATGTTTTGTTTTGTTGTCACCTTCGAGTGGTTAAAAAAGCGAAAAGTTTATATATTTTGGAAAATCTAGGGTTTAAATGGTTAAAAAGAACAGTGCTACTTTTAGAAAGATTGATCTAGGAGATATGGTTTTTGAAAAAGATCTATTTACTGGTGGAAAATATGGATGTGATGAATTTGTTGAACCAGCACCTGATGTGCGAAAATGCACGATGCTAAGGTCGGATGCATGCTCTCGATTAAATCCTGCATATCCTTTACAAAATAATTCTCCACACATTAATTTTGGTGATTTAAGACCAATTTATGCAAGCAGAACAAGAGCAATACCTGAAAAGCTTGATGAAGAAATATTTCTTGTTGATGATGAAACACCTGCAAGAATAATGGAAGATGATTTAGAATTCTTTGAAGGAATGTCGAGAATATTTGGAACAGAACCTGGATTTTATTTTAAATCAGATGAATATCCTGCTAGGTCAGTAGGACAAGATAAATTAAGAGGACTAAATTTCCTTAAACAATGGAGTTGTGGAATTTATAATTCTCCAACACCTAAAACTTTTGAAAATACGTATTTAATTGTTGATGTTGGACATGCACATTTAGCAGGACTCGCATATGTACTTCGAAAAAATGGAGTTGATTGTTCATTTTTTATTTCTGAAAAACCTCACGATAGAATGAGAGAAGCGTTAAAGTATTGGGCAGGAAAAATGGATATTGAATCTGACAGATCTGTTTATGGTTATGCAACAATGATTGATATTCATAGGGGAAGTGGACTCGATAAAAAAGGATTACTTCCAAAGGATGCATTTCCAATACCAGAAAAACTAAAAGAATTAGGAATAGAACGAGTAATTTATTTATCTGAGTCATCTGTTGATAAATCTAAAAAAAGAGATTGGACTTGTAGTAAATTAGATGTATTTTTTGCTTTAAAACTATATCGCGATGCAGGATTTGATGTTTCACGACAAGGAATTGATTATAGGCAAAATCGAGAAGGAGAATTGGGTAAACCAGTACATATAATAAAAAATATATGTGCTAGCTCCTGATTAAATGATTAAATACTTTGAAGATTTGAAAAAATAAAAATAGGTTATTTAAATAACAAAGTTTAAATAATTCAAATCTGTTCTAAATAGCATGGGGATTAAAAAAGAGACTGAAATCGGAACAATTAGAATTAAAACAGATTTAATTGCTTATCAAAAAACAACTAATTCTTGGAAAAAATTAAAAAAACAATTTCCACAAATTAAAGAGATAGCTAAATTATTTAAATTACACAATAATTTTGATATTTTAATTGACCAAAAAAAACCAAATTTTCTTAAAGGACAATTATCTCCCAATAACAAAATTCGAGGAGCAAGAATAGTTAGTTTACCTGATGGAACAAAATTAGATAAAGCTTATTCTTTATTTGCTAACAATTTGACCATTCATGATCAGAGTTCAGATGAACACTGGGATGTTTTATTCCAGAATCAGGGAGGTACTTGGGCTTATAGTTATTCTTTGGATAAGAAAGCTAAACATGTTTCTGCTAAGTATAAAAAAGTTAATTTGTTTGATAAAAAATATCCTATTTTAATTAAAAATGTGTTTTCTTCACTAAAAAACAAGAATGATCCATTTGCTTTACCGATGTACACTCTTCTTAAAACAAAAATGAGAGTTGGCAATGAAATTTATTATAAATTAAATAAACATAAAGGACTAACCACTTTAAAAAAGAAAGATATTAAAATTAAAAAATCAAAAGTTGAATTTAAGTATGTTGGTAAAGATGGAGTTCCACACGACATTATTGAAGATTTTCCAATAACTTATATTACCAAATTAAAAAAATGTTTGAGCAGTCTTAAGATGCACGATTTTGTGTTTGTTTCTAAACCAGGTAAACCTTTGTCTGACAAAGAATTTAAATTAGCTTTTAAAAAATATTGCAGTATTGAATTTTATCCACACATAGTTAGGTCACATTATGCTACAATGACTGTAAAAAATTTTATTAAAGGAAAAAGAAAGTTAGATAAACAAGAAGTCAAAGATTTATATTTAAAAATTGCAGGCGTGTTAGGTCATAAAAAATTTGTAAAAAAAGAAAATATTTGGAAAGATAGTTTTAATGTTACTATCCATCACTACATAGATCCCTACCTAGTCGAAAGAATTAAAAAATTAGTGAGTAAATAGAATGGCTGCAAATCCAAAAAAACAACAAAAAGTTAGACTTGATTATAATATTGACAAACAGATTTATGATGACTTTGTAAGAAGTAGTAGTAAAAAAGGAATTGATTATAGAGGCGCAAATTTAAAAAATAAAAATTAAATAAAATCTTTAATGCTTTTTCCAGTAAGTTCTTTTAATTCATCGTCCAATGTATGAGCTAATTCAGAAAGATTTTTTTTAAAAATATCTATGTTATTTTTAGTAGCAACATACTTTTTCAAAGTATGTATATCTTTAATGTAATCAAGGGATTTATTAATTGCATCACCCTCTTTGCCTTCAGCTGTAAAATTTAGTTCTACATGTGGAACTTTTGAATCAAGACTGATTATGAAATATTTTTCTTTTATACTTTCATCAGATAATTTACCCACAATTTTTAGTACAGAAAGTAATAAGTACTTTAAGTTTTCAGCAGTAAACGGATAAATGGCCTGCATAAACTTCATAAGCAAAATATTAAAATCGATTTCTTTCAATTCGTTTGGTAATGTAGATTTGATTTTGTTTTCTACATCTTCTCGTTTAGTCGACATATCTCGCGATAATATTATGGTGGGAACCTTAGAGTCCAACAGCAATAATAAATAACCATTCTTGCAATTGCTGTCTTTTTTAGATTTAATTTTATTAACAATTTTTTTAAACATAATAATAACTATCTATTTAAGAAATTTATAAGCTTTTTCTTTTTTATTCTGTTTTAGTTCCGAAATAAAATAAAACTCCGTTAAAATTCCGACAACTTTTTAAACTTCTAAAATTATCTTATTTTTTATGAAAGAATTAATCGAAACACTCGAAGTTGTTAAACGAGTAGATTATATGCTAGATACTTGTTTTTTGATTTATATGATCAAGAAAGGCAAAGTGAAAGACTTAGTTAAGTTCTGTGAATCAAATAGTGTTGGTATGTCAAGTTTTAATTTAGCAGAAATAGAACATGTTCATCATAAGCTCGACGGAACATTTAATCATCGTCTACGAGATTTTTTTAAGAAAAAACTAATCAGCGTAGTTGATGTTAGTGTTAGTCCTGGAGATCGTAATGGTGAGAAAGATTATGTTCAAAGTTTTGACTCGAAAATTTTAGGATTAGTTCCAGATCCAAGTGACGCAGTATTATTTGTACAAGCATTGCAGACAAAAGCAAATGTTTTAACAAGAGATAGACATCACATATTCAAAGCAGTAGCTGAGAATTATTCTAAAGAATATGGTGTTGAAGTATTGAATGAATTACCTAAATAGAGTTCTAGATTAAAATTAGCATTTAAACTGTTTTTTCAAATCAAAATAATTAATTACATTTTATAAAGAGCAATTATAGCCTTATAGATTTGATTATCTACAGTGTTAATTAGTTTTAATAAAGTTTTTACTTGAGTTCCGTTCATAACCCCTTTATGAAGTGCAACTCTAAATCCTCCGCTACCATACGCAATATCTTTTTCGGTTCTTTTTGAACGATCATCATTCGCAGTGTGTTTGTATTGAATCCACACATGATGATCTCCCTTTTTAACAAGTACATAAGTATCTATGAAACTAATATTTCCTTCAGGGTTTGGAGGATAACGAACATGAGTATTTATTTCTATTCCTACAACTGCATTATATGTTGCTAAATCGGGATCCTTAAGAATCTTTACAGTAACATGAGTATTTTTCTTAGTAGTTTTACTTTTCCATTCATTACTCATTAAAGCAGTAATCTTATCAGGAGAAACGTTCTTAATTTTTGCATATTTTCTATCAAATAATTTCATATTATCACCTTATAATTTAAATTGTAATTTAATCATTAATAAATTTACTGTTTTTTGCCCTCATTTATTTAGAATTCCATTTTAGTTTTTGCCAGTTTAGAAAACAAGAAGTTAGTTAGTGCCTAGTTCTAATTCATCTGTTTGATATCTATAATATCAACTTCTCTATTTAATTTTCTTTTGTATTCTATCAATTGTTGTTTAGGCATTACATCAATT
>Ga0209045_1003524_pt1 | contig 9907 bp, 10 predicted proteins | sample SaaInlLV_10m_DNA_4_FD_184664 | JGI IMG/M metagenome (GOLD analysis project Ga0209045, IMG submission 184664) | Marine microbial communities from expanding oxygen minimum zones in the Saanich Inlet - Saanich Inlet SI072_LV_200m_DNA (SPAdes) (version 2) | ecosystem: Environmental > Aquatic > Marine...
TTACCATTTTTTTTAGTTAATTTAGATTTACACTTTGGACAAGTTTTGGTACTTTTTTACAACGCATTGTAAATAATCCTTCTTTTACCTATATAGTATCGGACTTTGCTTGAGTTTTTAGCCTCCCATATGTTTCATTAAGTCGTATATATTTATTTATCAATTATCTAAATACTTTTTTACTATCTATAAATCTTATCATACCATAAAGCACTATTAGGCTACAAATAAATGCAATAGCAATATTTGATATAAAATATACAATCATAAATAATACAATATTGATACCCATACCAAATAAACTAACTTGAAGATGACTCCATCCACTTTGATGTAGTCTTTGATATGCGTGCTTTTTATGTGCCTTTGAAATATCTTCGCCATTTAATTTTCTTCTAAATATAGTCAAAATAGAATCAAACCAAAATAGTCCAAATAGTATTATCCATATCCATAAGTTATTACTATCTATATTTGCATAGTATATTGTAAATATGGCTATATTGTATCCTAGAAGTGTACTTCCTACATCCCCCATAAAGATAGATGCATTATTTCCAAAGTTCCAATACAAAAATCCAAGTATTGATACAGCAAAAACTATAAAAAGACTATCTCCAAAGAACATAAACCCAGCTATACATAAAAATAGTATTTCAGAACTCAGATAACCATTTAATCCATCCATGAAATTAGATACATTTATAAAGTACACTATAGCAACAACTGCAATAATACTACTTAACCAATATTCATTGGATATACTAAAAAGTCCAAAATCAATCAAACTCAATCCACCTAATAACCACAATCCCAATATCGCAAATCCAAAGTGAAAAAACATTCTGTTCTTAGCACTAAGATCAACCATATCATCTATAAAAGATAATACAGATATACCAATTCCAAACATAAGTGAATAAAAAAGATGTGGATCTATTTGATTAGTAAAATTAAGATAAATCAATCCTGCAAACCAAGTAATAGCAATAGCTATTCCACCACCATGAGGCGTAGGAATAGTATGACTACTTCGTTCATTTACCTCTTCTAAAATTGCATTTTTTATATAGTAGTTTCTTATAAAGTATGTTAGAAAAAATGAGCTTATTAATAGCATTAGATATATCAAACTTTTTCTCCTTGTATCATTAATTTAATACCTTCTTCTACACTATAAGGATTTTTTAGGTTTAGTTTTTCTTTTGTGATACTATTATCAACTTCTAAACTTTCATAAAGTCTTTTTTGAAATGATGGTTTAATAAGCTTTAATAACTCTTTAAAAAATGGTATTTTTAAAAGATATACTTTTTTATCTAAATTTACAGCTATTATCTCACACAAACTAGTTGTACTCAAAGGCTCATCATCACAAGCTAAAAATATACCTGCTTTTTCTTGGATAATTATTTCATCTATTAGATGACAAAGGTTTCCATTGTATACCATGCTTCTTCTATTTCTAATTTTTCCAAATGGTAATACAGGAACTTTTTTCACTAAGTTAATAAGATTTTTTATATTTGCCTTTACACCATATCCATAAACTATAGGAGTTCTGATGATACTTACTTTAAAGTTATCATCTTCAAGTTTTTGAAGTTCTATCTCTGCTTTTAATTTACTCTTGCCATAATCATCTTGTGGATTACAATCACTATTCTCATTATAAGCTATATCACTTTCTTCAACATATACTTTAACAGTACTCATAAATATAAAATGCTTAACACCACTTGTCTTAGCTTTCTCGGCTAAGTTAATAGTTTGAGTAACATTTATCTTTTCATACTCTTCTTCACGTGCTCCACCCATTTGATGAACTAATGCTGAAAGATGAATAATATTATTTATATTTTGTAAATCCAGATTTTGAAAGTCATCATTTAAAAATGAAAATGTATTTATATTGTATTTATTTTTATAGTTATCTTTAAAATAACTCCCTACAAATCCATTTGATCCTGTTAATAATATATTTTGCATTTTAGTATATACCTGTTAATAATAATAGACTAAGAAAGATTTTTTCTTTGAATCTTCTTCTAAAATTAAATACAAATCTAAGCAATAAAATATTATTTAAATAAGTTTTATTTTGAATTAATAAACTAAACTTATTTTCTAAACCTAAAATATTTATAATTTTAATGGTTTCATTCCTGTACCATGAAGATAGAATCATTTTTAATCTTTTTATTTTTGCATTTATTCCAGTATTTGCACCAACTACATTTATTGTATGTTGTCGATACATCATACTTGGTTTTTTATCTATATACCACTTATAATTATTTTCTCTAGCATATGCATAAATAAGCCAATCATGTAACTCTATTTTATTGACATATGACCATTTATTAATAATAAAACTTTTAACTTCTAAGGCTAACTTGACCGTTAATATATACGTACAACCAGGACCAGCCGCTTCAAATAAATGATCGTAAGCTGTCTGATTTTGAGCTTTATCAATTAACAATATTTTTCCATCTTCCCAAAATGCTGTAACATTACTGGAATAAGCTTTAAAATTATTCTCTGAAAGTATTTTGCAAGCATTAAATAATTTATCATTATTCCATATATCATCTTGGTCTGATAATGATATATAATCAAATTCATTAAAAGCAACATCTCGTATCAATCTATAAAAATTTTTAGCAGCTCCACCGAGTTTTTCAATATCATCTAATATAATAATTTTATTATTATCTAAATACCTAGCTTCTAAAAATTCTCGTGTACCATCAGTAGATGTATCAATACTAATAAATATAGTTACAGCTACTTTTATTTGATTTAAAATACTCTCAATTTGTTCTTCTATCCATTGAGTACCATTATAAGCAGCAAGTAGCACAGCAACTTTTGGTAATTTATTAGTATTCATATTTTTCTATATACCACTCAATAGTTTTAACAATACCACTATCAAAATCTTCATCAGCTTTCCAACCAAGATTATCTTCGATCTTAGTTGCATCAATAGCATATCTTTTATCATGTCCTGCTCTATCTTCTACAAAAGTAATCAAATCCTTGTATGAAGCCTTTTTGGCTACTTTAGTATCAAGAATAGTACAAATAGCATCAACTATTTGTAAATTTGTTCTTTCATTTCTTCCACCAATATTATATACATTTGCCTCTAGTCCTGTATGATAAACTAAATCTATACCTTTACAATGATCAAGTACATAAAGCCAATCTCTAATATTCTTTCCATCTCCATAAATAGGGATAGATTCACCTGCTAATGCTTTTCTTATAATAGTAGGTATTAGTTTTTCATCATGTTGTTTTGGACCATAGTTATTTGAACAGTTAGTTATAACAGTATTTAATCCATAAGTTTCTTGATAACTTCTAATTATCATATCTGATGATGCTTTTGATGCACTATATGGAGAATTTGGAGCATAAGGAGTTTGTTCTGTAAATAAATCAGTTTCATTTAGTGTTCCATATACTTCATCTGTAGATATATGATGAAAACGACACCCTTCATACTCTTTTTTATAGTTAAATGGTTTTTCCATCCAATATTTTTTAGCAACATCTACTAAAGTAAATGTACCGTTTATATTAGTTTGTATAAATACATCAGGATTTTTAATACTATTATCTACATGCGATTCAGCTGCAAAATGTATAACACCTTGAATATCATATTTTATAAATATAGACTCTACTAATTCACGATTGCAAATATCACCTTTTATAAATGTATAATTAGGATTTGACTCACACTCTTTTAGATTTTCTAAGTCACCTGCATAAGTTAAAAGATCTAAATTTATAATATTATATTCTTTATATTTATCTAAAAAGTATGGTACAAAGTTACTACCTATAAATCCTGCACATCCTGTTACTAATATTGTTTTATTATTTTTACTTGTATTATTTGGCATTACTTTCTTTCTCCCATTCTTTTTAAACACTCATCTAAACTATCTTTCCAATAAGGTATAGATATATTAAACTCTTTTTTTATTTTTGACTTATTAAGTAAACTATAGTGTGGTCGTGAAGCTGGTGTTGGGTATTCAAAAGTTTCAATTGGATTTATTTTACAATCAATTTTTGCCATTTTCATTATCTCTTTTGAAAAGTCATACCAACTTAATACACCTTCATTTGAGTAGTTATAAATAGTCACTTTGTCATTATTTATATTTGGTAAAATATCTAAAATAGTTTTTGCTAAATATCTTGCATAAGTTGGTGTTCCTATTTGATCAAATATTACACCTAATTCTTCTTTTTCACGACCATGTCTAAGCATAGTTTTTACAAAATTATTTCCAAAAGATGAATATATCCATGATGTTCTAATGATGATAGAATTATATGGATTTATTTTTATCATTTCATTTTCACCATCTAGTTTTGTTTGACCATATACACTATTTGGTTTTGTTTTAAACTCTTCACAATATGGTTTATGGTTAGTTCCATCAAATACATAATCAGTAGAGATATGAATAAGTTTTATATCTTTTTCTTTTGATATTTTAGCAAGTTTTTTTACTGCTTTTCTATTAACTAAGTCAGCATTTATTTTATCTTCTTCTGCTTTATCTACTGCTGTATATGCAGCACAATTTATGATACAATTTATTTCATTTCTTTCTATAAAGTCTTTTATATTTTGTTTATTTGTTATATCTAAATTATCTTTTGAAGTAAAAAAGAAATGATAATCATACTCTTTTGATAGTTCTCTTATCTCAGAACCTACTTGACCATTTGAACCTGTAACTAAAATGTTAGTCATAGTAATTTATACCATATTCAAATATATCTTGAGCTTCACATAACTTTGGTTGGACTTTATCTTTAGCTGATAAATTCAACTCATCTGTATTTAATATCCAATCAATACCTAAATCAACATCATCAAAGGCAATTCCTCTATCATTTTGCGGACTATAATAGTTATCAACCTTATAAGCAAATATAGTATCATCTTCAAGAACTATAAATCCATGAGCAAAACCTCTTGGTACTAACATCTGTTTTTTATTTTCACTTGTAAGTTCTACAGATACATGCTGTCCAAATGTTGGGCTACCTTTTCGTATATCAACTGCTACATCTAAAACTTTACCTTGTATCACTCTTACAAGTTTAGTTTGTGCTGCTGGTGCTAATTGATAATGCAAACCTCTTAAAACACCCTTAGATGATTTTGATTCATTATCTTGACAAAAGTTTATTTTATATCCTAAAAACTCTTCTAGTTTATCTTGCATAAAAGTTTCTACAAAATATCCTCTATCATCACCATGAACTTGTGGTTCAATGATAACTACATCTTCTATTTTTGTTCTAGTAAATTGCATTATTTTAAATCCCTACCAAGTTTTGCTCTATTTAAAAGATACTGTCCATATTGATTTTTCATTAATGGTTGAGCAAGTTTGATTAAATCTTCTTTTGAAATATATCCCATCTCATAAGCTATCTCTTCAAGACATGCCACTTTTAAACCTTGTCTATTTTCAATAGTTTGTATAAACATACTAGCTTCTAATAGTGATTCATGAGTTCCAGTATCTAACCATGCATAACCTCTGCCCATAAGTTCTACTTTAAGTCTTTTTTCTGCTAAATAATCTTGATTTAGAGTTGTAATTTCCAATTCACCACGATGACTAGGCTTTACTTCTTTTGCTTTTTGTATTACATCATTAGGATAGAAATACAATCCTACAACTGCATAATTTGATTTTGGTACAGTTGGTTTCTCTTCTAGTGAAGTTACTATACCATCATTATTAAATTCAGCTACACCATATCGTTCTGGATCTTTTACATAATATCCAAATACAGTAGCATTATTTTCTTCTACTGCATGTTTAACAGAATCAGCTAAAAGTTGGGAAAGCCCTTGTCCATAAAATATATTATCTCCAAGAACTAAACAAACATCATCATTTCCTATAAATTCTTCACCTAGTATAAAAGCTTGAGCAAGTCCATCTGGAGATGGTTGAACAACATATGAAAATTTCATACCTATATCAGAACCGTCACCTAAAAGATCTTCAAATCTTGGTAGATCATGAGGTGTTGAGATTATTAAAACTTCAGTAATTCCAGCTAGCATTAAAACTGATAATGGATAATAAATCATTGGTTTATCATATATTGGGACAAGTTGTTTAGATACACCTTTTGTGATTGGATAAAGCCTTGTTCCAGACCCTCCTGCTAATATTATACCTTTCATATCTTCTCCTTGTATATATTTTTAAATAATTCTTTGTGTTTATTAATAGATATGTTGTACCTAAACTCTTTTAATAATAAATTTTCTTTAACTTTCAATCCGTCAACTAATTGTTCTGCGATAATAGTTTTTAACATTATTTTATCACTAAATAAATATCCATTTTCACCATCTTTTATTAACTCTCTATTTCCATCAATATTACTTATAATACAAGTTTTACCTAAGTACAATGCTTCCATTAAAGACCTAGAAACACCTTCACTAATACTTGTCATAATAAATATATTTGCATTTATCAAATATGGTATAGGATTACTCACATGTCCTAAAAAGTGGAAATTATTTTTATATTTTGAATTATTAATAATATTTATTAAATTATCTTTATCTGCACCATCACCTATTATTAAAATATTAAATTTATAACCTTGACTTAATAGTTCTATTGATGTATTTAGTAATAATGATATATTTTTTCTTTTAATAAGCGATGATATAGTAATTAATGTTGGTAAATCATTTAGAAAAGGTGATTTGACTATTTCTGTAGATTTTAATTCAAGATCCTTTTCATCTAAACTATTATGTATTAATTCCAAATCTTTACTTTTAAATTGATTATCAATAAAATATTTTTTCATATCTTCTGACATTACAATTAATTTATCAAATCTTTTTAATGCTAATTTATGAAAAAAACCAAATAGCTTACCTATAAGTAATCCATGCGAGATAATATATTCGTGTTCAATCATATTTCGAATACTGGATATCTTTTTTGCTTTAGTTTTAATCATACTAACAATTAAATCAGGTCTTAGTAAATATGAAAGTATAATGTCTGGATTACTATTGTCTATAATTTTTTGCAATTCATTTTTAGCTAAAAAGATATTTTTCAGACCATTGCAATTAAGAAATTTATATTCAATATTTAACATCTTTAAATCATTTTTAATACTATTGCTTTTACTCATATCACTATTAACTGAAACTACATATATTCTATATTTAGATACAAGTCCTTTTATTAAAGATAATGCAGCTCGTACAGGACTTACTGTTTCTAATGATGGTAAAATAATTATGATTTTATTCATACTGTGCCTTTCTCAAAGAAAAAATAAAATGCCTTTACAACATGTTTTGGTACAAGATTAATATATGCTAATAATAATGAATATATAACAATCCCAGTAAATATCATAAACTTTTTCAATTTATTTTTAGTCATTAAAATAATAGATGGGATAAGTATAACTTCTACAAAAGAAAAATACGCTGCTAATCTTCCTGCAAATATACCAAAGTCTGCAACTATAATGAGCCATATAGTTGAAAATAAATACATATATAACATACCTTTAAAATATAGTAATTTTTCAACAAAAAAATCTTTATGGTATATAAAAAATAAACTTAATAAAATTTGTTTCATAGTAGTTGGATTTGATAATCCTAGAGGTTCTATATATTTATCCCAAGATAAATATAATTCTGCTTGCTTTGGTATTACATTAATTGATTGTAACAATGATATAACTATATCAAACATACCGATAAAATATACTATGATAGATAAAAATAATAAAAGGTAAAGTGTATTTTTTTTAAAATCGAACATATTAAATAAATAAAGAAAAAAAGCAATTATAGCACCTTTATGGAATAATGATGCAACCATGATTACAACTGCATATTTTTTAAACTCTTTATTGTGAAGATATACTACACCAAACAATAAAATTGATGACGCAATTCCTGCTCTAACCTGTATTAATTCTTTAAGTAAAAAAGAGTGCGAAATATATATTAAAATTGATAAAAATACATAAGGAGAATATTTTTTAAGTGCTATATGATTTATACTTAAACTTATAAATGCAAAAGTAAAAAACATCATATAAAATTCTGCATTTAAAGAATTTAAAATCATATTTATAAACACAAATAGTGGTTCTGCATGAATATAGGTATGATCAAATGAACCATTAATTAAATCACCAATAGTTCCGCTTTCATTGAATATTCTTATATATTCATAATAATCTTTTCCAACTCGTCCTCTCATAGCAAGTATTGAACTTAAAAAAAGAACAGAAAATGTCAATAAAAATATTTTTGGCTTTTGCTTAGTATTGAAAAAATCAAATAAGGCAAAAGAAACATATATTGAATATAATGCATAAAAATAAATATTTACAGGCATTTAATACTTTCTGCTCTTTGTAACCAAGTATAATTTTGTTTAAAATCATTATAAGAATTATTAGCTATTTTGTTTCTTAAATTACAATCTTTGAATAATATATTAACAGCATCAGACCATTCATTAATTCTATTTGGTTCTACTAAAATACTGTTATTCTTATTTAAAACTTCTCTTATCACAGGCATACTTGATGAAACTATTGCTTTTTTAGCAGACATATATTCAAACATTTTCATAGGAGACATCCAACTTGAAGTATTTACTTTCATATCAGCTAACATTAGGTTTTTTTGATATGGCATCAAAACTACATCAAAAGATAAAAGATATTGACTGGCTTCATTATGAGGTAAAAAGCCATGAAACTTTATATTCTTTATAGCTTTTTGTTGCCAATATTTTACCTCTTCATCTTTTCCTCCAACTAAGTGAAAATGAAAATCAGGATTAAGTTTTGCAACTTCTAATATTACATCTACACCTCTACCTTCATAATATAAACTACCAATATATCCTATATGAAATCCAGTACCTAAATCAGTACCTTTTTTTGATAAGTCTAATTCATCAGCTCCATCATGTAGTACTTTAATATTATCGTTATTAAGTAGATTATTTGTAGTTAAATATAATTCTTTTAATTTATCAGATATAACTATAAGTTTTTTAAAGTTCTTGTGTTTAAATAAACTTTTTTCTATAAATGTATAGAGTTTACTTATGGGTAAGCCATGACTTTCATAATAAACTTTATATCCAAGAAGTGCAGCTAAATAAACACTATAACCATCTCTTCCATAAATCATAGTATTTTTATTATAACTCTTTAGTATCTTAAGAATTTGGAAAATTTTCTGAAAAAATTTACCTCTTAATCTTTTTATATAAAGTGGTGAAATCTTAAATTTATTTATTATTCCATATCTAGAAAATATATCATCTTCATTACATTCATTTTCTGTCGTATAGCACAATAAATCTACATTATAATATTTATTAAATGCCTGACACATTTTCATCACATGTACACTATTTGCACTTTGTGATGGAATAACTGAACTAGATAGATAAAGAAGTTTATTCTTCATTTAATCTCCTTATCTTTTTTGCAGGATTACCACCATAAATCCATCCTGATTCTAAATTTCTTGTTATAACCGAACCAGCACCTATAATTATATTATCAGAGATATTAATACCAGATAATACTATAACTCCTGAACCTATATAAACATTGTTTCCAATAGAAACAGGTGCATATTTTGAGCCTTGGTCTATTATCGGTCTATCCTTATCATTGAAATTATGCTCTGCTGTATGAATAATAACATTTGAACCTATTAAAAAACTATCCCCTATTTTTATCTTATCATATGAATAAAATTCACAGTTCATTCCTATTGTACCATTGGTTCCAAATTCTAAATTATTATAGTTTGTACTAAAAA
>Ga0209045_1003528_pt1 | contig 9897 bp, 5 predicted proteins | sample SaaInlLV_10m_DNA_4_FD_184664 | JGI IMG/M metagenome (GOLD analysis project Ga0209045, IMG submission 184664) | Marine microbial communities from expanding oxygen minimum zones in the Saanich Inlet - Saanich Inlet SI072_LV_200m_DNA (SPAdes) (version 2) | ecosystem: Environmental > Aquatic > Marine...
AAGATGGCTCGACGGAGTCTCTCCCTCCAGGGATTCTCTGGGCCATCTGTGTCCGATGGAGGGAGAGGCTCCGTCGAGCCGCCTCAGTTACAGGGGAGGGGAGGTCCAATTCTGATCGCGTTCTTGATCCGGATCTAGAGTGAACGTGACTCCAGGGATTCTCTGGACCATCTGTGTCCGATGGAGGGCGAGACTCTGTCGAGCCGCCCCATGAGACTCGGGAGAGATGCTGGCGTCGGCATGCTCGATCAACCGGGAAGGACCCAGAATCGAGGGGGGACGTCGCCGGTGCAGATGAAGTAGATCGCCCCAATCAGACTGGGGAACAGAGCGCCCAGGACCTCTCCCGCGATGAGACCGAACATGAGCGGTTTGAGGCGTTGATAGGTTCTGGCGCCGCCATATTTGGTCACCATCGCTTTCAGAAACCAGCCCATGAGGAAGGCCCCGCAGAGCCGCCACTGTGGTTCTGTTGCCCAGACTACGAAGAGGATTGGGTGAAGAGGCCACCAGTTGAAACGGAGCCGTGCTCCCGCAAATGCGAGCACAAGGACGAGCCCCGCGACCATGCCGACCATGCAGGGCCCGTTTGGGGAAAGGGCTCCGAAACGAGCCCAACCGGAGAGACTCTCGGCCTGTTCCAGTTTGCCTTGGACACTGAGACGTTGCTCAACTGAAACGATGTTTTCAAAGGGCATTTTCGGGACGGAGGAAGACGCCCAGCCATCGGAGAGGGCACAGCCGCGATCATACTGGAAGTAGATCGTGAGGGGGAGGGCGACCAGCAGGCCGAAGGCTACGGCAATGACGCTCAACTTCGTGGCTTTGCTCAAAGATGCTTCACGCAGATCCAGGAGCTTTAGACTGGTGCTCATGAAGGGCATGATCGATTCGCGGGGATCCACGACCAGAACGCCGCAGAGCAGCAACATGATGAGGAGCTGTTTCAGCCCCAGCGCACCGGCGCCGCATGCACCCCAGAGAATGACGCAGGGGAAATAATAAGGCTGGATGTAAAAGAGGCCTGTCTCGGCCATCACCCGGCTGATCATGATGAAGAACATGACCAGAATGCAGGTGTAGAGAACCGCCAGTTGCCAGTCCAGCCCCGCCAGGACCAACTGAACAACGAAGAGCACCAGGAGCACGAGGGCGACGCGCAGGGCGGTGACCGCTGATTGCTCGACCGGCTCCGAGCTCTTCATCCCAACAGCTCGCTTGAGGGCAGACAAGTAGTAGTGTCGCCCCAGGTACAGGATAGCGAAAAACAAGCCGAGGTTGGAGCCGAAGAGCATGAAGGTCTTGATCTTCAGCCCCATGTACCCTCCGCCCTCAACTGCTCCGTTGAGGCTGACGCCGTACATAGTGAAGATGCCGGCCACAATTGCCCAGAGGAAAGGGCCGATACCGACCGAAAAGGCGACATCAGATGGGAGGAAATAGGTGAGCCCGATGACGCTGAAGTAGGCAACTGGCGCAAGCAGGCGTGCGCCGCCGCCACGGACAAAGACAGGGAAGAGACGGGCCAGGGCCGTAAGGTTGAAACGCACAGGAACAGGGATGAGGTACTGTGGAAACCACTGACAGAGGCAGTTGTTCAAGTGGATGGCGAAGACCAGGCCGGCCCCTATCCAGAACAGGCGGTTCCGAGCCAGAGGCATCGTCGCTTTGCCGACGTTGGGCAGGAGTGAGTTGGCGAACTCCGCAACTGGGTATGGCAAGTGTTCGTGCTCGGACCATTGCCGATGGAACACGAGAGCAAGGGCCATCAGAGCCAACCAAAGGGTCAGAACCACAGGTATCCAGAACGCGAACGTCTTTACCCAGCCGTACCAGGGAATGTCGCCCAGTGATATGTGATTCCCAGTAGAGCCCATTCCCTGGAGGAAGCCGTTCAGCACTTCATCTTCGTTCTGGGTGACGTCGGCCAGCATCTGCTTGGGAGCAAGGTCGATGACCCCTTTTTCTTTCCAGCCAGGCTCGATCCGATTGTAGTGGTGTGGCAGGACGAGGGAGTTGGTGAAGGTGCGCAGGAACCCGGATCCGGGGATGCAACAGGTGGCGAGTGTCAGCGTGAGAATGACGGCTATCTCACGACCGGTCAGTGCCTTGCGTTTGAAGAGAGGGTTGATGCAGACCGCAAACAGGATGAGTCCCCCGTAGACAAAGACCGGCATGTTGTTGCCGACGAGGTAAGTCTGCTGGAGGATCCGGTCGTTGATGTAGCTCGACCCGCAGACAAAGGCGGTACCGAGAAGGCCGAGGAGAATGGCTCTTGGGGTCATACGTACTCCACTCTACTTGCTGGTTCCCAGCGGCGTGCGGTCGGCGCGGAACCGGGCGAAGAAGAGCCCGAAATATGGCTCCACAAGGAAGTCTTTTCAAGCCGCATGCCGTGCCGCATGCCGCTGCTGGACAAGGGCTTTCTCGTGGGGGAGGGGCAGCGGTTACGCCCTTTGATCGGGTCGCCGGACGGATCAGCACGTGTTTTTGTCAAGGGTCGGTCGCTATGCGGATTTGAGCATGGAGATCAGAGATATCAGCCTGAACGGCGTAAGAACCTTGCGTTTCGCGTCTATATGTCTTTAATTAGGTGTTGGGTTTTCTGGGAGCTACGCGCACGGGTCCTGAGGGTTAGCTTGCACATACAGGTTTGGGGAGAAAGCGGGGCTGTCGGCATGAGTAAGTCGGCACTGCCATGCGACCGGACAGGAAGATCCGGGAGAAGCGTGAGGAGGGAGTCAGCAGCATTGCCCCCCTCTCCGAGGCAACGGACGCGGATTGGGCCTTTGCACATCCTGGGTAGGGGCGATTTTCTGCCGAACGACGCAGGTCAGGAGGGACCGCCATGGCAGAGGAAGGAAAGACGCTCGTTCTCGTAGTCGCAGACGAGCCGAGGAGCATGAAGCTCTTCCGTGGCCTGCCCCAAATGGGGGAGCATACCACGCTCGAGGCCACGGACGGCGAGGAGTGTTCGGGTGGAGAGAAGGGAACAGACAGACAATGGTGACGCAAGCAGACCGCTCGGCAATCGACTGTGCCGGCCACGTTCTCGTGGTCGATGACGAGGAACGGAATCGCAGGTTGCTCTGTGATGTGCTGGAGAAATTGCGTGACAACCTGGTATACATGATTGTGCACGACATGCGCTCGCTGCCGACGGGAGCCCTTGGGCTGCTTGAGATTCTCAAGGTGGACATGGAAGCAGAGGGGACTCTCCGGGACGACCAAGCATCGGATATCGTCCAGGCGCTCATGGCCGGCAGTACACGCAGAGAGATGATCACTTCGCTGCTGGACGTCAGGGGCACGGACACGGGCCCGGGCATTCCTCCCGAGTACCGGGACAGGATCTTCGAGAAGTTCGGTCAAGTGGAAGGACGGGCGGAAGGCAAGAAGTACTCAACCGGCCTCGGACTGACCTTCTGTAAGCTCGCGGTCGAGGCACACGGTGGTCAGATCGGGGTTGACAGCGAGGCCGGAAAAGGCAGCACGTTCTGGTTCGGCCTTCCCTGCGGCAGTGGGCACAAGGGGTTGGATGGATGAAGAGACCAAGTCGTGTTGCAGTCGCTGGATTGGTGGGTGCCGGAGGGGTGAGCGTCGCGCTGGGGCTGACCGTTTTGGTTGGTTGGTACACTCACAGCGAGACCCTCATCCAAGTACTTCCTGCATTCGTGCCGATGCAGTACAATACGGCCGTGGGCTTCCTGCTTGCCGGCATAGGCCTGCTGCTGGCCGGGTTCGGTCGGCCCCGCTTGGCGATGGTCTGTGGGGGAGTGGTTCTTGCCCTCGGCCTGGTGACGCTTGCTCAGTACGTCTTCGGGGTGGGCCTCGGCATCGATCAGCTCCTGATGGAGCACTACATCACCGTCGAGACCTCCCATCCTGGCCGTATGGCCCCCAACACGGCGCTCTGTTTTGGCCTGACCGGACTTGCTCTGGTGGTCCTTGGTGCGTTGCCGTTCTTCAGGCAACGGCCTCTCAGTTTGGGTGCTTTGGGGGTCGCCATTGTCGCTCTGGGTACGGTCGCGCTGTTCGGCTACGTGAGCGGCGTGGAGACGGCCTACGGTTGGGGCCACCTCACCCGCATGGCCGTCCATACCGCAGTCGGTTTCGTTGTGCTTGGCATCGGCATTCTGGCGTTGGCTTGGCGCGAGAGCCGCGACCAAGGCAGGGCCTTGGCGCAGTGGAGCCCTGTGCTGGTCTTGGTCGCCGGGGCAGCAGTCGCTCTGCTGCTGTGGCAGGCACTGCTTGCGCAGGAGCGAGCCCAGATCGCGCGGACGGTCCGATTGACGGCCTCGGCCGTGAGAAATGGGATTACGCTGCAGTTGGAGTCCCGGTGTCTCGCGCTTGCTCGTATGGCCAGGCGGTGGGAGACTCGTGGCGGGACACCCAGGGAAGAATGGGAATCGGATGCCGCAGCCTATACAAGTCACTACGCCGGCTACCGGGCTATCGGGTGGGCGGACCCAACGTTCCACGTCCGCTGGATTGTACCTTTGGAGGGAAACGAGGCAGTTCAAGGCCTGAACCTGGCGTCTGAAGACCGGGTGCGGGTCGCATTGGAGGCAGCCCGTGACCGACGTGACGTGGCGGTCATACGAGCCGGTGGTCTGATGGCGGGGGATGAGGGGTTCCTGGTGTGCGTACCCATCTGTCGAGGCGAGGTCTTCGGGGGCTTCATCCTCGGCTCCTTTCGTACCGAGGAACTGCTTGACACCATCCTGCATGAGGTCGCTGCTTACGATTGCTCAGTTGTTGTCTCTGAGGGAGATCGGAAAATCTACAGCCATTCCGACGTTGACGGGCACGACGACAAGCGGTTGGGCCAGGAGTCAGAAATTTCCCTTCACGGTGTCACCTGGCGTACGCGGATCCGGCCAAACCAAGCACTGCTGAATGAGGTGCGATCGGCGATCCCCGAAGTAGCGCTGGCCGCGGTATCTCTGGTAGCCGCGCTGCTGGCCCTGACAACTCGCCTCGCCCAGGACGTGCGACGACACGCCAGGGCAGCCGAAGAGCAACTGCGGGAGCACCGAGACCGCCTCGCTGAGCTTGTCGAGGAACGGACTTCCCAACTGCAGGCTGTTATGGACAACGTCCAGGCTGCCATCTTCATGAAGGACACGGAGGGGCGCCACCTGCTCGTGAACAGGCATTACGCGGAAACGAGCGGGGTCCGGTCAGAAGATATGGTCGGCGAGACGGATTCCGGGATCTTCCCAGAAGCAGGCGGCGACCGTATGACGCGGGTCGACCGGGAGGTGATGTCCACCGGGGAGGTGAGGACGGTCGAAGAGGAGATGCCGCAACCCGACGGAACACGGCGCTTTTTCCAGACCACCAAGGTCCCGCTCTTCGACGGAAGCGGCAACGTTCTCGGCATGTGCAGTCTGGCTACGGACATCACCGAACGCAAACGCATTGAGTCAGCGATGGCTGCGGCTGCTGAGGAATGGCAGACAACATTCGACACAATCGGTGACATGGTCGCCCTTCTGGACCGCGACCGCAGGGTCCTGCGGTGCAACCAGGCCATGCGAGAGTTTCTCGGGGCGCCCGACGACGAGATCCGCGGCCAGAGATGCGGCAAGCTGATGCACGGCGCTGCCGGCATTCCGGAAGAGTGCCCGTTTACCAGGATGCTGAAGACGCGCCGCCAGGAGACCATGCTCCTGGCGGTGGGTGAGCGGTCCATGGAGGTCACCGTGCACCCGATATTGGGCAACGATGGCGAGGTGACAGGCGCGGTTCACGTTGTGAGGGACGTCACCGAACAGCGAGAGGCGGCGGACAGACTGCGCGAAGGCGAGCAGAAGTACTACTCACTGATCGACAACATTGCAGGCATGGTCTACCGAGCCCAGCGCGACTGGTCCGTTGAGTTCGCCTTCGGCACTGAGGCCCTGTGTGGCTATGCGCCCGACAGCCTCGCCTCAGGAGGAGATGTCACATGGAGCGACCTCATCCACCCGGAAGACAGGGATCGCGTGTTCGAGGACGCAGTGCAGCCGAGCGAAGAGCCGGGGGCCCTTACTCAGAAGTACCGGATCATCTGCAAAGGCGGAAGCGTACGCTGGGTTGAGGATCACAAAACGTCACGCCTTGCGGACGATGGCGCCTTCCTCGGTGTCGATGGTGTCGTCTTCGATGTAACGGAGCGACAGGAGATGGAGGAGCAGCTCGTCGTTGCGCGGGGCACAGCTGAGGAGGCCAGCCGAGCCAAGAGTGCGTTCGTGGCGAATATGAGCCACGAGATCCGCACCCCCCTGAACGCCATCATCGGCCTGACCAGCCTCGTATTGAAGACCGATCTCTCGCCAAGGCAGCGGGACTACCTGAGCAAGATCAGCGGCGCGTCACACGCGCTCCTTGCCATCGTCAACGACATCCTCGACTTCTCCAAAATCGAGGCAGGCAAACTCACGCTGGAATCCGTCGAGTTCGGGCTGGAGAGCGTGACGCGGCAGCTCTTCGACGTATTCGGTCTGCAGGCCCAGCAGAAAGGGCTGGAGCTGTTTTTCAACATCGACTCCGACGTGCCCCCCACACTCGTGGGCGATCCCACGCGCCTGCGGCAGGTATTGACCAACCTTCTCAGCAACGCCATCAAGTTCACCGAGTCAGGCCAGGTGGCTGTTTCGGCACGGCTTGTTGACGCCGAACTGAACCGCACGATGGTCGAGTTTGCCGTGAGCGACACGGGGGTCGGCATATCCAACGGACACCTGTCCAAGCTCTTCCATGCCTTCAGCCAAGCCGACTCATCCACCACCCGTAGATTCGGCGGCACCGGGCTGGGGCTGGTGATCTGCAGGCAGCTGGTGAACCTGATGGGAGGAGAGATCCGGGTCGAGAGTCAGTCTGCGGAGGGGAGCACCTTCACGTTTACGGTTGGGTTCGCGAAGCCGGCGCACAAGAACACGAAGCGTCTCGAAGTTGGCCCCGAACTGCGAGGGCTGCGCGTCCTGATCGTGGACGACGACGAAGCCACACGCGATCTTTTGGTGCACCGTCTCCGCGCCTATGGGGTCTCTCCCTCGGCAGCGTCCTCGGTCGAAGACGCGATCACGGTGCTGCACCAAGCTGCCGCCGAAACCCCATACGAACTGCTCCTCGTCGATTGGAGCATGCCCCAGGCAGATGGCCTGACGCTATGCGACCGGATCAGGAAGGACGGCTCGCCGCAGCCCACGCCCCGGATGATTCTGATGAGCGGCTACTGGAACCATGGACTGGCCACGTGTGTGGATGAAGGTCGGGTGGACGCTTTCCTGCTCAAGCCGTTTACCGCCTCGACGCTCTTCGAGACCATTCTCCGAGTCCTGGCAGACCGGTTGACGGTTGGTCGCGCCCCAAGCGAAGGAGAGGCAGTTGAGCCCGGCGTGCCCGATCTGCGCCACGCACGCATTCTGCTCGCGGAGGACAACGAACTGAACCAGGAAGTCGCCTTGGGGTTGTTGGCCGAGACGGGATGCGAAGTCCGTGTAGCACGGAACGGCAGGGAAGCCGTCGAGGCCGTCGCGCTGCAGACCTTTGACCTGGTCCTCATGGATATCCAAATGCCGGAGATGGACGGGTATGAAGCCACCCGTCGCATTCGCGACTGGGAGGAGGAACAGGGGGCAGATGTCGGGTGTCAGGTGTCAGGAGAAGAGGCGGAAGAAACGCCAGAAGGAACCCCGCCCTCCACCGTCCCCACCTTACCTTCCATCCCGTCCCATCTCCCCATCATCGCCATGACCGCCGACGCCATGAAAGAGGATCGGGACAGGGCATTGGCTACCGGGATGGACGATCATGTTGCCAAACCTGTAGACCCGGACGAGCTGTACCGGGTTCTGGCTAGATGGACCGGATCGCGGCAGCAACAGGGCGAGGAGCAGGACACGCCGGGGAGGACCGCGACGGAGGCCAAGACCTGGGAAGCTCAACTCCGGGAACTTGACGTCGTTGATGTCGATGCGGCGCTGGCACCGTTCAGAGGCGACGCTAAGCGCCTGCGAGCGTTCCTGCGAAAGTTCGCGGAGAGCCAAGCCAGTGCAGCCGAAGACATCCGAGCGGCCCTGGAGGCCGGCGACACGGAAGCCGCCCAACGCCTGGCACACACGCTGAAGGGACTGGCCGGCACCATTGGTGCGGAGCGGCTGCGGGAAGCTTCCCGCGAGGTTGAGGTCGCACTGGAAGATGGCGGGGCCGACGATGCCTGTTCTCTGCTCCCTGCCCTGGAACAACGTTTGCAGGAGGTACTGGACAGCCTGTTGCGGCTGGCCCCGGAGCCCGATTCGGCTCCCGCTGCCGGTGAGGAAACAGAACAGCCTGTCAGTCCTGAGGAACTGGCGCCATTGCTCTCGCGACTGGCTGCCCTGCTCGAGGAGCACGATCCGACGGCCTTGCAGTGTGCACAGGATCTCGCGAGCAGGCCCATGCCGCGATCGGTCTCGACGGTGGTCCGGCACCTGTCCAAGCTCGTCGGACGGTACGCGTTCAAAGAGGCACAGGCAGAGCTGCGGGATCTGGCCGAGTCCATCGAGGTTGATCTCAGCCCCGGCAAAGACGAGTGAAGTATGCGGGACACGCAGAGGGAGCAGAGCGATGACAGACGACCGCGCAACGATCCTGATCGTCGACGACACACCTGAGAATGTCGATGTTCTGGTCGGGATACTGAGGGACGCGTACCGGCTGAAAGTGGCCACAGACGGGCAGAGCGCGCTGGAACTTGCCGCGGCGGCCCCGCCAGACCTGATCCTGCTGGACATCATGATGCCGGGGTTGGACGGTTTCGAGGTCTGTCAACGGTTGAAGGCTCACCAGGACCTCAGAGATGTGCCGGTCATTTTCGTCAGCGCACTGGACGGAACGGGGGACAAGGTGAGGGCTTTCAGGGAGGGGGGCGTCGACTATGTCACCAAGCCGTTCCGGCCTGATGAAGTCGAGGCCAGGGTGGCAACCCATCTCAGGCTCCGACGCCAGCATCGGGAACTCGAACAGAGCTACGGCCAGCTTCGCGAGCTTGAGCAGCTTCGCGATAGCCTGATTCACATGATCCTCCATGATATGCGCACACCCCTGATGGCAGCCTCGGCGGGATTGAGTCTGTTGGTAGAAGGGAACAGCGAACGGAGTGAGAGTGAACGAACGTTTCTGCCCATGGTCCAGTCCTCGATCTGTGAGTTGACCATGATGACCGAGGCGCTCCTTGACATCAGCCGCATGGAATCGGGCCAGATGCCGGTTGAGTTGGCCGACCATGACCTCAGAGCAATCGCCGAGGGAGCCATCGAGAGCAGCAACGCTCTGGCTGAGTTTGAGGAGACCGAACTGACTCTCGCCGGGGAGTCTTCACACGCCAGATTTGACCAGAACTTGATCCATCGCGTTCTTCTCAATCTGCTCGGCAACGCGATCAAGGCCAGCGGGAGCGGCGCCGCCGTCGAGGTCCGGGTCAGCAGCGACGCGAGCACGGGTCGGGTCGAAGTCTCGGATACGGGTCACGGAGTACCGGCCGAATACAGGGAGAAGATCTTCGAGAAGTTCGGTCAGGCCGAGACCCGACGAGACAAGGAGAAACACTCTACGGGCCTGGGACTCACTTTCTGCAAGCTCGCGGTGGCGGCGCACGGAGGGAAGATCGGGGTTGACAGCGAGGTCGGAAAGGGCAGCACGTTCTGGTTTGTCCTTCCCCGCGGCAGTGGACGCAAGGAGATGGATGGCTGAAGGAGACCACGTCATATCCCAGTCGCTGGGTTGGCGGGTGCCGGAGGGGGTTCCGTCGCAATGCTATTAGCTTTCTCTGGAGACGGTCGCGGCATGGCAGCCCTTCGACCAGGCTCAGGGCCTTGAGCAAGTCCCACAGCCGTGGGACGCGTCGAAACGGCCCCTCCCACTCTCGAG
>Ga0209045_1003533_pt1 | contig 9891 bp, 8 predicted proteins | sample SaaInlLV_10m_DNA_4_FD_184664 | JGI IMG/M metagenome (GOLD analysis project Ga0209045, IMG submission 184664) | Marine microbial communities from expanding oxygen minimum zones in the Saanich Inlet - Saanich Inlet SI072_LV_200m_DNA (SPAdes) (version 2) | ecosystem: Environmental > Aquatic > Marine...
CATTAACGAAGAAGTTTGAAGACACCGTACTTGCCTATAAGAAAAAAATTAACGACTACAGTCCCAAAACAGACATTTTTTCAGATCACATGATGCTTTTTCTAGATGAGCCGACAGCAGAATTCATCACGGACATCGGTGTAAATGTTGACGGCTTATCGGAAGATTTCACTGAAATGGAATCAGTGGAAGCAACGCCATTCCTTGATGATATCTCAGTTGATGCAACAAAGTTAAAGGAAGAACTATTCTATCTGAAGGAGAGAATGACCGTAGTAAAAGATCAGATGGCTGATACATTTGAGGAATATTCAGATCCACGTAAGCTAACTGAAGATGAATTTGCAGCTTGTCTTGCAAGGGAGAACATCCCAGATGAACTTGTGCAAAGGTATCTGGAGTTGAAAGAACAAATTGAAGGTGTGAAAGGACAGCTTGGAGAAGTAAATACAGTTGTCTTTCGTGAGACGGCAACAAAGATAAAATTACCAGAAAGGATTAAAGGATATGATATTTTCAAGTGAGTTTCTTTCTGCTGCCTGGTTTGAAATCTATAAGCAGGTTCTTATCCAGAATGAAAAGCTCGGAGATCAGCAAATGAAATCAGAACAGCTCACTGCAGTTGCAACAACTATCTTCATACAGGCTGGACAAAGAGGTTTTTTGAAACCGGCACCCATTGATGCATTCACCAGAGAACTTCTGAAAATAACTGGCAAGGTGAAGGATAGGCAGATTCAGAAATCAATCTATGAATCAGTTAAAATGTTAGCAGGTTCTAACGGTATAAAGGGGGTCGTATGAACCAGATATCAGATAAAGATCTAGAACTTGAATACAGGAAAAGGTTTTCAGTTCCAGAAGGCGAGATCGTTTCAGATTCGGCAACTGCTGCTAAACATTTCACGGCGGTTATTGGTGATAGAATTACCGAACGTGAGTGCTTTTTGGTGATGTTACTCAATGGCAGGAATCAGCTTATTCATACTGAAGTACTCTTTGAGGGTACATTGACTTGTTCAGTCGTCTATCCTCGTGAGATTGTTCGCCTCGCCATTATTGAAAATGCAGCTGCTGTTCTTGTAGGACACAATCATCCCAGTGGGAATATGAAGGAATCTTTGGAGGATAGGAAAATCTGTGAGAAGATTAAGAAGGCATTGACCACAGTGGACATTAATTTTCATGATTTTCTCATAGTAATACCTGGGTGTGGAGGATATTCCTCTTTTGCTGACAAAGGATTAATGTAATAAAAGAAAGGAAAGGACTATGCCAGTTTATACTTTTGCCTGTCCGAAATGTGGACTGGCAGTAAATAAAGTTTTACAGGCTCGGGACAATCCACCGGAGTGTCCATATTGCAGACTTGAAATGGAAAGGCAAATTAAGCCATGTGCGGGTTTTGTTTTTAAGGGAAGTGGTTTTTATCAAACAGATTATATAAGAAATAAACCAAAACAAAGGAGCAAAATATGCGAATAGGTTTTCAATTACCAGATGCTGAAGAAGTAGAACCGGAAATAGGGATCGCTGATCCTGATGATGCAGGACCACCATTTCATGAGGGTCTTTTCGATTTCTTGTTGGAGCATTGGATCCGGTTTGCAACAGTTTATGGGACTTTTGCTGCAATTCGGGATCTGATTCGAAGCATCTTATGAGAAGGGAAAAGGACTGGCTGAGGCTCGGTTCTTTTCTTTATTATAAAAAGAGCTCCAACCAGTTAAGCTGAAGCCCTATTACTGAGGGTTTGTCGCAGAGAGTTTCAGTTATTTCAAAAGTGCTACTTTTTGGATTGCAGTAAATTCACCTGCCACTAGTTTTACAAAGTATATTCCAGAAGCATATTTAGAACCATCAAATTCAACACTATGTGTTCCAGGATTTTGAAAACCATTTACAAGTATTTCTAATTGTTTCCCATTTAAATCATAAATATCTATTGACACATTTTCAGATTTAGGAAGGATATACTCAATGATAGTAGAAGGATTAAATGGGTTTGGATAATTTGGTTTTACCCGATAGCCGGTTGGAATGGATTTTTCATCATTTAAATCAAGCATTACAGGCATATCTCCTGGACGAGTTGTTATTAAATCGGGGTGGTATCCTACTAAACTGAAATTTCCATCTTCGTCAACACTCCCACCCAAAACTCCTAATGTAACTGGCATGTCGGGGGAACTTGGTGATTCAAAATTTAATGCCCCTGAAATAAAAAAGTCTTTACCTGCTAAAAAATTTAAAATATTTTGATCTATCCTATCAAACCCATCATTTTGGGGTTCTATTAATGCCCAATCGTAAATATTTAAAGGATCATCTCCAACCAAGATAGCATTCATACCATGACCTGCTCCTGTATCTGGATCATAATAGGAAAGTTGATAAACAGGGAGATTAAATCTTCCTATGTGTTCTTGACTATATTTTGCAGGAATATCATCACCATCATATCCAAAATTATTTGCGTAAAATTGGAATTGATAATTACCTGAAATCCATCTTTCTTCAACATCCCCCCCTTGATATGGGATTTCGTCTGTTAAATCTATTGCTAACATATTTTCCATCCAATCCATTCTTTCCTCAGCTGTTTCTAAGCTATTCCAGTGTCCTGGTAGATAGGATATTCCTTCATTTAAAAATTGACTTAATAATTCTGCATCAGCATTAGTTGAAGGAATTCCATCACCATCAATATCTGCATAATCTGTTTGAGGAGCAAAATCAGTGACTTCATTATAATCATCCCAACTTAAAACCCCATCCTGATTGACATCCCCACTGCCGTATGAGTTTGATAAATTCTCATTGGGTTGGGCATAAGGATTTAAGATATCTGATTCTGTTATATTTTCTCTTGAATAATTATTAAACATTTCCTCAATAGATTCAAAATCTATTAGCATGTCGTCATGATCAACTGTCTCTGCCTTGAGAACTGAAAAAGCAATTATTGCAGTTGTCACAATTAATATTAATTCGCTTAATACTTTTTGAGGGAATATAGTCATTTCACAACCACCATTTTCTTTTCTTCCACCACATGACCGTCAAATAGCAATCTGTATAGATAATGTCCTGATGGGTAATCTTCCACTTGCCACATTACGCTTTGGTGGCCAGACTGTCTCTCATAGACAAGTGTCGTCACGAGGCCACCTGATAAATTATAAATATTCAATTCCGCCAAACCATACTTGAGTAAATAATAGTCAATTCGCGTGATGGGATTGAATGGGTTGGGATAGTTTTGGCTCAAGTAGAATTCGCTCGGATGGTGGATATCGTCAAGAGCTAATTCAGCTATCACTTCAAAATCGCTGATAGAATTATGAATACCATCATTATACCATTGGTCGTGAACCTGGGTCATTAATAATCCCCAGGCATGATCAGCAATAAACTCAAATGTAGTTCCAGATGGCTGTAATTCGCTCCATTCAGTTGGGCCGCCCTGGAACCACAATCTAACAGCTATGCTGTCTTCATCTATATCACTGGCTGATATTTGAACTTCATAGTTTTCACCATTAAAAAATGTCTCGTGCCAATCAATTTCCGGTTCACTGTTCCATGAGAATATGAGGTTAGCACCATTATCTAATCGATTATCACAAGTTACGAAGTATCTGCCATCAGACATTTCTGCGACTAAGGGATTAGCACAATCAATTGGCATAGGTTCGTATGGAATCCAAGTGCTATCTTCATATGCTTCAACAGTATTAAGATCAAAACCATTATTAACATTAAATCCACCAGCTTTATAACATATACCATTATCAGCACAGAATTGAGCAGGATAGAGTCCGTTAAAGTTAACAGAATCAATCATAGTTATTTCACCAGTATCTAAGTCAATAATAGCAGCTATTTCCGTGTAAGGCACATATGGATTGAATTGATTACCAACACTCAATAATAATTTATCATCTTGAGTGATAGAGGAACCAAAATAACTCCATCGAAAATCAAATTCAGAGACCAAGTCCCAGACGTAAGTTTCTTCATTGAAAACAAGAATTTTTTCATCACCGCCTAGCTCATTAAGAGTATTTACAACGGCTTGCTCCAACCTACTCGCGGATATTTGTGTTGAGCAATCCACGCATTTATAATAATGATACTGTTTGCCGGTACCGCTTGTACCACTGGTGGTTCTCATTGTTGATTTGGAACAATTTCCGCATGCTATAATTCCTGAAAGTTCATATGTTTTCTTTTTGCTGGCTATGACGTTCCCTTTTATCGAGCTATTTGATACTAATATCTGATTTGCTTTCTCAAAAACATCATTTTCAATGATTGGTTTCCATACTCCATCAAATTCTTCGTATGCTTTTCCTAGTGGTAAGTCCGTTTTTCCCATATTCCCTTTTTGATACTGGACAATACCGAGGTATGCTTTATTTTGAAGTATACGACGAATAGTCTCGTCAGCAAAATCTTTGGGTTGGCCTTTATTTGCTCCAGTTAATTTTCTTGCGGGAGTTTGTATCCCTTCTTTTTTTAGTAATTTCCTCACCTGTGAGATTGAACCAGAATTAATATACAATTTGAATATCTTTTTTACAATTTCGGCTTCTACAGGGATAATCGTTGGATGCCCCGGATTTTGAGCGTCATTATCGTATCCAATAATTGTTGAAGTTATCCACAAACCTCTCTTTGCTCTTTCATACCGATTATCACTACCTCTCTCAGCGGTTTGCTCGCGCTCTAGTTCATAGAACACTAGCATAAATTTTAATAGTGCTCTTCCAATGGCGGTTGATGTATCAAAATTCTCTTTTAGTGAAATAACATCAATCTGATGCAGCTCAGATAACTCTAATAACGAATAAAACTCTTTAAGATTTCGATTGAGGCGTGAGATGCTTGTACAGGCAATACCATGGATTCGTTTCATCTGAATGTCAGTAATCATCCGATTATATCCAGGGCGATTTTCAGTTGATTTCCCGGATTCTACATCCTTGTAAACAGCAAAATCGTCATATTTCTGTTTTTCTAAATTGTCATCACTGATTTTATTGTGAAACATCAGCCAGTCAGTTAAACGTTGCTCTTGAGATATGATGGATCCTTCCTTCGTATCTTGATTCTTAGTCGAGACACGCAGGTAGAAAGCAATCTTTTTTGAATTAGTCATTTAGTTTTTCCTCCACCCATTATATCTCCTGGGATGATGGTAGTGTAAAAATTACCTATGAAAAGTCAGAGTAGAATATTAACAATAATTTGCAGGGATGTAAGACATGTGGAATCTGACAATATTCCAAACATTGTCTTAGTCAGGATTTACGCCCCCACCCCACTAATTAGTGTTTAATCACAGAGTTTAGTGCAAAGAGCAATTAATACAAACCGGTCTGATCATACGTTGACACCCTACAGTATAAAGCAGCAATTCGTTTTAACGGTTTAATCTTTGATTTTGTTCTGCGAGGCATATTTGCTCCATAGTTGAAATGGAAATTTACACTGAAATGAATAAGGTTAAATGGCTGAGAAATTGTCTGAATTAACTAAGCCTTGATTCCAGCCCCCAAGCCCCGAAGCACCCTTCCCATCAGTACCATTCATCAATGATGCCAGGGAACAGTGATGCCTGAGATCCAGGTTCCTGGGAGAGGCTGAGGTGCGGCTGTTTGGGAGATAAAAGTTTGGTATCAATCTGAATTATTAGTGTATTCACTAAAAGGATGGAGAATAGGCAAAAAGGCGGTTTAGCCCACGGTAGCTAGCCGTAATCAGCCTCTGTACAACGCAAATGGGCGCTCTCGGTCAATCTGAACGATCTATGCTTATAAAAAATGGCTGAGACTTCGGAAAATGTTCACCGGTGACCCTGGAAATATAGGGACATTTCTGCCCCCTGTGTTACTAAGTGTCTTCAATGAATGGAGATTACTGAAACCTGTGATGGTCAGAAATTCTAAATTTCGCTAATCAGAGGTTATTGATACTTTGATTTTGAAATTGTTTTTGAGACCAGGAACAGGTGTTCTGGGGTAGGTTTTTGAGAGGAATTCTGGGAGTTTTGGAATTGTAGGTTATTCGTAGATTGGGGATAAGAACTGAGGGACACTTTAGTGGTAAAACCAAAATGCCCCACATTTCTCAAATGTTTTAGTGGTTATAATCTAATCATCCTTTAAACAGCGAACCGAATACCCATTTCCCTTTTTTTCCAATTCCCGATCGAAATTTGAATGTTGCAGTATTCGGCACCGGGCGTAGAAACTATCTTCGTCACCGGACGAGGACCAGAAAGAACCTTGGAAGCCCATATAGAAGTAGGAACCCCAATTATCGCGGTGACCACCCAAGAGGGCATGAAACCCAGATGACCCAAATGCAGGGTCATTCTTAAAGTCTTCGCTAGACCAGGGGCACTTGGTACTTAGCAGTTGTTTGCCCAGTTTGGTCCCCCTCCTGTTGCCAAGCTTATGTGCATCTTCATAACTCATCCCAAGATACATTTCCAACTCTATCCATTCTTCATCGGTGGGTACATGAAATCCTTTCGGACTGATACCCCGTTCATCGTTCACCGCATACCAATTGTATAGATTTCCATAGATTTTTTTACAAAAACCTTTACAAGTTTTCATGGAATACTCATCGTTATCATATGGATACATAGCATATCCCCCATCACCATGACCAATGATTGCCCACTCTCTTTCACTGCGCCCTTTTAGTTCATAATCATCATTATAGTAACTGGCGGTTGTTAGTATTGGATCACCATTACTGTAACGGGTGGTTTTCAGATTTTCGGCCATCCAAATTTGGCTACCAATTTTAACAGTTTTATATTTGTTCCCATCATAATCTTTAGCAGTAATCTTATTGGTCATTTTACAATCCTTATTGACAATTAAGATATATTGATATGCATATCGTATTGTTCCGATAGAATATGAATATATTTAGAATCTTTTTCGGTGTGAAACAAATCACTGTTATGTATCAAATATTCAGCTGATTCAAACAGTCTAAGTAATATCAATGCATCAATCAACTTTTCTATATCCATAGATTGCCGTGCAAATCTTTTTGAACTATCAAATGCTAATGAAATAGTATCAATTGCATCCTTTTTACAATTGAGATGATATTGAGTTGAAGCAATGTCAATAAGAGAATCGGGCCATAATTTTGCAAAATCGATCGCTTTTGCAAAAAATTCTTTCGATAGCTTCTCATCTCCTTTAGTTAAAGACGATTTTGCAAATTTTGTATAGGCTCCTACCATGATTTCCCTATATTCAAAATCTTCCATATCTAATTTATCAATATGTTTTTCTAATTCACGATATAAGTCCATATTTTCAATTTTTATTGAGAGATCTATGAAAAGATATAACGAATCATAACTTATAATTTCATCATCGTATCTGTACCATTTGTGAGTAACACTTTCGCGCCCTGCCAAATATGGTGAGCGGATTATTTCATAAGCGGCTCCACCATTAGATGCTAGATTTGTGATTTGTGCCATAATCATCGCAAGGTTCATATTTTTAAAAAAACCCACTTCTGCCATTTTTAACAATATCTTTTTGAACATGACAGAATTATAACCTATCTCAGATTTCTTTATAGTAATTAGAGAATCTTCAACCATCCCCGCATCTAATTGATTTTGTGATATATATTCCAATAACTTATGTAAAGATGAGTTTTGGACTGCAGGTATATCTTCATCAAAAATGAGCCAATTATCGCAAACAACATTTAGTGCTTCTTCAAATCTTGAATTATCTGCATAAATTCTAACTATTTTCTGCAATATGATTGATTTTGTGTGTCTATCAACTCCAAAATAACCCATTAAAACTTCAATATCGTAATTCTGTTTAACCAGAGCATTAATTACTTCTCTAATTGTCATTTCACGTAGAACAGTGCCGTATATCGTCTCAGCTGTTCGGGCTGCATCGTCCGCAAAATTGTTTTCTGAATAATATCTTGCAATATGCATTGCGATTTTATCTTTAGTGCCAGTGTAAACTTCACTGTTAAAATATTTAGTTCCATAGTCAATATTATTTTTACCTTCCACTTTTAAACCTGCCTTGTATTGAAAGATACCTAAACACACATATGCAGGTCCTAAAAATAAATTATCATCAAAAATATAACAATTTTGCGAGGATTCATGTATCAGTTTTATGGCATCATCAAATTCACCATTTTTGGCATGAATTTCTACAAGTAGCAGGCCTAGTCTAGTTAAAATGTCGGAAATGGCAGGATGGATATCCAAATTCATTTTATCTGTGAATATTGAAAATACACTGTAAAGAAACTTAATTGAATAGGCATTTGATATATTACTATATCCCACCATGTGAGAAATTGCACTAGTTCTTTCTGTTAGGCTATTTAGGTTCTTTGCATACTCAAATGCCTCATTGAAATAATCTAAATGACTAAATTCAAATGCTAACTTAACAAACATTGGAAAATTCCAGCTTTTTAACTCTCCGATAACTTTCCGGGCATCGACATACTCCCCATTTTGTAGTAATAGTTTTGCAATATTTTCGATTTCACGTCCAGCGCTTTTTTTATAATTAACCATTGATAAGATTCTAAATATCTCATTCATACTTATCTTATCACGTGGTTTCTCTTCATTGAGAATAACCCAAAAATGTTTATCCATACTGTTTTTTCCTATATATTATTTTGTGTATAAATATTTTAGTTGAATTTCTTCGCCAGGTGCTAATCCTATTAGCAATTTTCAAACCTTATGTTGTACCAATTCTTTAATTATCTACTTAACAATAGGAGGATGATAATCAACGAGATGCTGCTTAACTTTTTATCTAGTTTATTATGATAAGTCCACAACATCTTCTCTACAAGATTCGTGAACCAAGATTCACTGGGTTAGATTGTTTGCCAGTTTTGCGGTACAGTGTTCCCTTGCACCCGAACATATTATCTGGCACACCTAATCCCTCACACAACGAACGTATAACCCATTTGGCTTTTCAACACCGACCCTACTGATACTAGAGTGAGAATGATCAAGTAACCTTGACCAAGCCTGAGTGTAAAGGCGGTCTGTTGACATCCAAAATCCCGTAAATGAGTTCATACTCGAAAAATTACCTGAGTTATTCCTGTATCCGCCCCCTAATGCCGTGAAGCCACTTTCGTTTGTAGCACCTTCATTTGGATTCCACCAATGGGCAAGCCCCTCTTCTTTCAGCTTTCCTCCTTCATTTGTACCTCGCCATTCCCATTCATAAATTTCGACAGAACTCATACCAAGATACAATTCTAATTCTATAAAATCCTCATCTGAAGAAACATGCCATTCCTCCGGACAAATACCACGATAGTTATCCACCGCAAACCAATTGTAAAGATTTCCATAAATTTCTGAGTTCGATTGGTCATTGTTGTAAAAAGCATATGCTCCGGTAGTTAAGTATGACCAACTGATATCAGAAAAACCTGTTTGAATTACCATTCCATTTCTGTAATTAGTAGCCTTTAGATTTTCAGCCATCCATTCCTGATTTCCAATTATAATAGTACTATAGACGTTTCCATTAATATCAGTTACCGTACAATTGTTTTCAATTAAACCTGTATTACCTCCAACACAATTTTCACAATTATTTATATAAGCTGTCCCAAAACACTCGCCTGAACAATCCATTTCAGAGTTATCATTTTCAGAATTATCATCACATATTCCACAGTTATCTAAAAAAGATGTACCAAAGCAAGTACCAGCACAATCCATATCTGAATTTGGTTCGTATCCTGTATTCCCACCACTACATATTCCACAATCGTCTGGAATTGCATTACCATAACAATCACCCCAGCAATCCTTTTCTAAGT
>Ga0209045_1003535_pt1 | contig 9884 bp, 5 predicted proteins | sample SaaInlLV_10m_DNA_4_FD_184664 | JGI IMG/M metagenome (GOLD analysis project Ga0209045, IMG submission 184664) | Marine microbial communities from expanding oxygen minimum zones in the Saanich Inlet - Saanich Inlet SI072_LV_200m_DNA (SPAdes) (version 2) | ecosystem: Environmental > Aquatic > Marine...
CGGTCGGTTTCGAGTCTCTTGAACTTGTTACCACAGGGGATTACAATTGTGCATTGGGTTATGAGTCAGGAAACACATTAACTTCTGGAAACCAGAATACAATGATCGGAAGTTTTTCCGATGTCAGCTCATCTTCTCAAACCAACTCAACTGCTATTGGTTACAATTCCTTGGCTTCTGCAAGTAATCAGGTCAGGATTGGCAATACAGCAATAACAAGTTTGCATTGTCAGGGAGCATATGCCGGAACAGTGGGTTTAACACGTAGAGACGTTTATGTTGATAATCTTGGTAAAATTGGCTACATATCATCTTCTTTACGGTACAAGAAAAACATAAATAACTTAGCTGATATTAGTTGGATTTATAAACTCAGACCTGTTAATTACACCTACAAGAACGACAAAAACAATACTATTCAATATGGCTTAATAGCCGAAGAGGTTGAGCAGGTAAATTCTGATTTTGTTAGTTACAATGAGGATGGAAGTGTAGAAACTGTTTCATACTCACAACTAGTAACTCCCATGCTTAAAGCCTTGCAAGATCAACAAGAATTAATTCGACAATTACAAAACCGAATCGAACAATTAGAAAACTAATATAATATGAATCGTCATCGCGAGGAACGAAGCGATCCCATAATAATTAAAGATTGGTCTTCGCTAACACTCATCGCAATAACGCAAAAAAAGGAATATCATGAAAATAACAAAACAAATAGGCTGGTCATTACTCTTTGTATCTTTCATCTTTTCATCTTTTGTCTCAACGGCTCAAAACGTAGTTGTAACCGATGATAATACCTACACACCAGATGCCTCAGCAATGTTGGATGTGAAATCAACCACCAAGGGTCTGTTAATACCTAGAGTTACCAAAACCGAAAGAGATAATTTTTCTAGTGCTGCAGAAGGCTTGCTCATTTTTCAGACAGACAACACACCTGGGTTTTATGCCTATATAGGCGCACAATGGGTTTTGCTATTTGCAGGCAATGTTGAAATTAACGATTTAACTGATGGCAAAACCGGAGGTCTCAGTGTTTTTCTTGGGACTAATGCTGGTGTTAATGATGACAATTCATCAAATAAAAATGCCTTCTTTGGATATTACGCAGGCTATTCGAATACATCAGGGCATGATAATAACTTTTTTGGCTATTATAGTGGTGCTTCAAATACATCTGGTTATTTAAATGTTTTTAATGGATATCGGTCCGGTTCATCAAATACAACCGGCTATTATAATACAGCTGTAGGAAGTAACTCACTTTCATCAAACACTGATGGACTTGGCAACACAGCTTTGGGCTATCAATCTCTCTATTTAAACTCCAGTGGACAGGTTAATACGGCTATTGGGCAGGATGCATTGTATAACAACACATCAAATTTAAATACAGCAATTGGTTTTGAAGCCTTGTATAAAAACACAACTGGTACAAACAATGTAGGCATTGGATCGGGTGCAAATTATAACAATCAAACTGGAGGAAACAATGTAGCTATTGGCTATGAAGCAGGTAAAGGAACTACTACTCATAATAAAACGGGAGGGATATTTATTGGTTATCAGGCAGGGGCTGGTGAAGATAATTCCAACAAACTTTACATTGAAAACTCCAATTCAGCAAGTCCGCTGATTTATGGTGAGTTTGATACTGATTTACTGAAAATTAATGCTGACTTTGAACTAGCCAATGGAACCAAAGCTTCAAACCTTAAATTTTTTGAACCCAGTGGCTCTGGTAGCAATTATACTAAATTTCAAACCCAAGCACAAAGTGGTGATGTAACCTATACCTTACCTGAAGCTGATGGTAGCAGTGGGCAATTATTGCAAACGGATGGAAGTGGTGCATTGAGCTGGGAAGATGATGGGGGTGCAGCCTCAATTGATGATTTATCTGATGGAATTAATGATGGATCTAGTATTTTTTTTGGAACTAATGCTGGAGCTAATGATAATGGCGGAAATAAAAATACAGGGATAGGAACATCCTCATTAGCTGGCAATACGAGTGGAAATTATAATACTGCTTATGGCTATAAAGCACTATTTTCTAATACAACAGGATGGACAAATATTGCTATTGGTGGTTCTGCATTAGAAAATAATACTACTGGAGAATATAATATAGCTGTTGGAGGTAGTGCTTTAAATTCAAACATAGCAAATTCAAGAAGCACTGCAATTGGCTTTTTTGCAATGTACTATGCGGACGACAGAGCATCCGGAAGGTTGAGTTATAACACTGCAATAGGTACGAGGCTTTAAAAGGAAGTTCTACAGCTTCTAATAATATAGGCCAGAAAAATACAGCTGTTGGAGATCAAGCAGTGTATTCTAATACATCGGGAGAGCGGAATAATGGTTTTGGAGTACAGTCACTGTATAGCAATACTTCAGGATCGAGAAATATAGCAATTGGTAACAATGCATTATTACATAATACAACAGGATCATATAATGTAGCGAATGGGTGTTCTACTCTTTTAACAAATGAAGGAAACAGTAGAAGTACAGCAATTGGGTATGGAGCAATGTATTTTGCTGATGACAGAACAACAGGAAGATCAACATATAATACTGCGATTGGCTATGAAGCTCTACAAGGAAGTACGACCGCAGCCAATAATACGGGTCAATATAATACTGCTGTTGGGGATCAAGCAATGCTTGATAATACTACGGGAAGCTATAATACAGCTCTAGGGTACAATTCATTGAGCTCAAATACTTCGGGAAACCAGAATACAGCAACTGGTAGTTCTTCTTTGTCGAGTAACACCACAGGATATGATAATACAGCTATTGGGAATGAAGCATTAACTGACAACACCACAGGATATTATAACACTGCAGTTGGTTGCCTAACATTGACATCTACTACTACAGGACATTACAACACTGCTATAGGAAGAAATTCACTTTCTAATAACAAGGGTAATCATGGTAATACTGCCTGTGGTTATAATGCAATAAGTAATGCAGATGATCGATCATCTGGACAATCTTCATTTAATACAGCTGTCGGGTATAGGGCTTTGGAAGGACCATCTCCTGCTTCAGGGAATACTGGAATACAAAACACTGCTATTGGAGCTCTTGCGATGTATTCAAACACTACTGGTGAAAACAATACAACAGTTGGTAATTCTGCATTATATTTTAACTCAACTGGGAAATATAATGTTGCAATAGGTTATCAATCACTATATTTTAATAAGGCAAATTATGCTAGCACTGCAATTGGATATGATGCAATGAAATATGCTGATAACAGAACCAGTGGTATAGAAACTAATAATACCGCAATTGGATATGAAGCACATATGGGAAGTACAACTGCTTCAAATAATAGTGGTATTGGAAATACAGCAATTGGGAGTAAAAGTATGAAAACTATTACATCAGGGGTGTATAATACAGCAGTTGGATTTAGCTCTTTAAATTATATTACTGACGGTGATTATAACACAGCAATTGGAGACTTCGCATGTTATGTTAACTCTACAGGATACCATAATACCGCTGTTGGATATAGTGCTTTTAGTACAGGGTCTTCATACCATAATTCTACAGCAATAGGTTCTGATGCAGAGCCTGGAGCAAGTAATACAATTCGCTTAGGCAACAGTTCTGTTTCAACTATTGGAGGGTATTCTAGTTGGTCAAACCTTTCAGATGCTCGTTTTAAAACTAATGTAAAAGAAAATGTTGTTGGGCTTGATTTCATTTTGAAGCTCCGACCAATTACTTACAATTTAGACATGGATGCGCTTGCTGAATTTAATGGTACTGGTGATTCAGTAAGACTTCCAGAAAGCGAACAATTGAAAGCTGCTGAAGTTCAAACGGGATTTATTGCACAGGAAGTAGAACTTGCTGCACAAAGTGTAAATTATGATTTTCATGGTGTGGATAAGCCTAAAAACGAAACATCACATTACAGTTTGCGTTATGCCGAGTTTGTAGTGCCTTTGGTAAAAGCGGTACAAGAACAACAACTACAAATGCAACAACAACAAAATACAATAGAAGAGTTATTGGCTCGAATTGAAGAATTAGAAAATAAATAAATCATCGTTTAAAAAACGAATGCTGGTCTGAGCGTAGTCGAAGACCAAATACATGTTAATTAAAACAGAGGCATGAAAACAAGAAACACAATTTATCTGAAGTACATTGGCTTACTCATTAAGACAACTGTATTGGTACTATTAATTACTTCAAAAATATTTGCTCAAAATGTGGTGGTGACTGATGATGCAACCTACACACCAGATGCTTCGGCAATTTTAGATGTAAAATCAACAACAAAAGGATTGCTAATACCACGAATTGATTTGGATGATGCCAGTACAGCAACTCCCATAAGTAGCCCAGCTACTGGTCTGATTATTTACAACAGTGGTGGAGATGCGCCTGATGGTTTTTACTATTGGAACGGATCGGCTTGGATATCATTTATTACTAGCTTGTCTGATGCTGATGGTGACACCAAAATACAAGTAGAAGAAAGCAATGATGAAGATTTAATTCGCTTTGATATTGGGGGTACTGAAAGGATGTTACTAACAACCAATGCATTAGAATTTCCTAATAGCGATTATAGTGTATATATTGGAGAGGGAGCTGGAAACTCAATAACAGGCAACGAAGACGGTTATAATGTTTTAATAGGATACCAAAGTGGCTACAATAGCGCATATTCAAGCAGTCCAACTAATGCCAGTTACAATGTTGGAATTGGATTTAAATCACTGTATGCCAATACAATAGGATGTTACAATACAGCAAATGGTTTAGAAGCTCTTTATTCTAATACAAATGGGTCTGAGAATACTGCAATTGGATTTTCTGCACTTTACTTTAACACAAGTGGAACTGGAAATGTTAGTTTAGGTGTAAAGGCAAATGGCAATAACGAAGAAGGAAACTATAATACAATTATTGGATATAAGGCTGGCCTAGGCACTTCAATACACAATAAATCAGGCAATATATTTTTAGGATACCAGGCAGGCTACAACGAAACCGGAAACAATAAACTCTATATAGAAAATTCAAGTTCGAGCAATCCTCTTATATATGGAGATTTCGATCAGAGTTTAGTTAGAATTTATGGTTCATTGCAAATGTCAACTACTGGTGCTTCCATTAATGAGTTTTCAACTGATGTAACCTTAACAGGAACTAGTGACTTTGCATTACCTACTGAGAATGCAGTAAAAACGTATGTTGATAATTCAATAGGAGCTATCAATTTGGATCAAATAATAGATGCTGATAACGATACCAAGATTCAAGTAGAAGAAGCTGCCGATGAAGATATGATACGTTTTGATTTAGGAGGAACAGAAAAGTGGAAAATGACTGGTTCAAGATTAGAAGTACTAAGTACTGGGTATTCGGTTTTTATTGGAGAATCGGCTGGTGCTAATGATGATTTAAGTGACAATTTGAACGTTGCTATTGGGTATTCTGCCCTTAATGCCAATACAAGCGGTTATCGAAATAGTGGAATCGGTTACAGCTCTTTAAAAGATAATACAAGTGGGTATTACAATACAGGTGTCGGATATTTCTCTCTTGAAAACAACACAACAGGCTATATAAATTCAGCAATCGGAAGCTGGGCTTTATATACAAACACAACAGGATTTCAGAATGCCGCAAACGGACATGGTGCACTTTACTTAAATACAACAGGTAATAATAATACAGCTGTTGGTTTCAATGCTTTGTATTCTAACACAACTAGCACCTACAATACAGCTGTTGGTTCACAAACAATGTTTTCAAATACAACTGGTTATTCAAACTCGGCAAGTGGTGGAGCAGCTTTATATTCTAATACAACTGGTTATTATAACTCAGCCTTAGGAGTTAATGCAAGCAGGCAAAATACAAGTGGTTTTTATAACACTGCAATGGGATACAGCTCCCTGCTTAATACTACTACAGGAGACTACAACACCTCTTGTGGCTCGAATGCATTAACAGTCAATATCACAGGAAATAACAATACGGCAATTGGCTATGGAGCAGGTCCTTTAACAGCATATTCAGCATTGAACAATACAATTCTGCTTGGCTATAATGCAGCTACTGCCACGACCAATCATGTTTGCATTGGAAACACCTCACAATCATGGATAGGAGGTCAGGTTAGCTGGTCAACCATGTCAGATGGACGCATTAAAAACAACATTAAAGAAGATGTAGCTGGATTGGATTTCATTATGAAGCTGCGCCCTGTAACATATAACCTTGATAAGGATAAAAGTGATGAATTAATGGGCATTGTTGACTCAAGTGACTATGTTGAAAAATATGCTGTTGAAGAGATTAAATTCAGTGGTTTTCTTGCTCAGGAAGTGGAACAAACTGCTAGGGAAGTAGGGTATGACTTCAGTGGAGTAAAAATACCAACTAACGACAAAACACTTTACAGTTTAAGTTACGCTGAGTTTGTGGTGCCCTTGGTGAAAGCAGTTCAGGAGCAGCAAGTAATTATTGAAGAATTATTAGCAAGAATTGAAGAATTGGAAAATAAATAATAAACCGTCATTGCGGTCCCGATTTATCAGCAGAAGAGATCCCATCATAAATGGCGATTGATTCTTCGTTAACACTTTCCACAATGATGTATAAAAAGAAGATTATGAGAACCATAAAACTAACATTCTGCCTTTTGTCTTTTGTCTTTTTATCTTATGTCTCAATAGGGCAAACAGGCTTGCGAATAAATGGAGCAAAAATCATTATCACCACTGATGCCATTGTACATATTGCTGGTGGGCAAAATGGAGATTTAACAGCTGCCAATGCTAGCAGCTCGGAAGCCAAAATTGATTTGGATGGTACAATCAAGCTAGAGGGTGATTGGATCAATAATAACTCTTCAGCTGATGTTCTGATTAATCAGAATACGGATGGAACCATTGAAATCAATGGAACTGCAGAACAAAACTTGAGTGGTTCAGCTACTGATGATTATAGCATTGAAAAACTGAAAATCAATTCGGGTGCTCAGCTTGTTATTGATGATGACCAAAGCGTAACACTTGGTGGAGATTTTACCAACATAGGTTATCTAAGGATAAACTCCAGCTCAACAGGAACAGGGAGTTTTCTCGACAATGGCACAATTACTCAATCAAGCGGACGAGCACAGGTTGGGCGTTATGTTACCGGACAAAGTGGAGGAGAAATACATTATTTTTCACCCTCGGTTAGTGATGCTACAGGAGCCCAGCTGATCAATTCCAATAAAGGAAATTATAATGTGTATAGGTTTGATGTGTCGTCACAAAGTTGGATAAGAGTATTTGCAGGAACATCTTTAGTTGCCACTACTGGATACACAGTTGCTTACACGGATAGCAATACTATTTACAGTGAGGGTGCTTTGAGTTATGGTACAATTACACCCTCGATTTCAAGTACAGATCAGGAATGGAACCTGGTAGGTAATCCATATCCAAGCGCATTAAATGCTGATGATTTTCTGACAGCAAATGCACCCGCTACAACTCCCAGCATTTATGGAACACTGTATTTCTGGGATGAATCAGCTAATTTCAATGCGAACGATTATGCCAGCTGGAATGGAACAGGTTATACTTTCAATGGAGGAAAAGTGCCTAATGGCTATATAGGCACAGGACAAGCCTTTTTTGTGCAAAGCAAAACAAAAACAAGCAATACAATTACCTTCAACAATGCCATGCGTGAGAAAAACAATACGCAGTTTTTCATTCCTCCCATTGAAAATGTGCAACGTTTGAAAATAAGTGTCACCAATCCGAATGGCGATTTCAATGAAATACTCATTGGTTTCCTTAATGAAGCAACTTACGGGGTCGATAACCTGTATGATGGACATAAACTACAAGGAAATCCTGATTTATCATTTTACTCCATGATTCCTGGTTATGACAGAAACTTGGTCATTCAGGCATTGCCACCACTTACTTTAGAAGAAATTATTCCTGTTGGCTTAGATGTTGGAATTAGTGGTAAATACCAGTTCAAAGTAGAATTGATTGAAAATTTTGATGTCACCACTGAAATCTATTTGGAAGATAAAGCAGTTGCTAAACTCACAGATTTGAGAAATACAGACACTTATGAGTTCACATTGGATAAGGGTGTAACAGATGAACGCTTTGTGATTAAGTTTAAACCTCAAACTATTGATATTGAAGAAAATCTGTCGGGAGAAGATGGAAAAGAACCTATTATTACCATACAAGGGAAAACATTATTTGTAGAATCCCGCTCTGATTTTTCTGGAACATTGCGTGTTCAAGATTTGTTAGGGAAAGAACTTCAAAGTAAATTAATAACAAATAGCCATTTCGAAACGCTTGAACTGAATTATGCTAAGGGTTACTATATTATTTCCATCCTTGGTGATGAAGTGAATTCTTCGACAAAGGTGTTTGTGAAGTAAAGCAATTTTGCATTTTTGCAGATATGATTAAAATTTGAAATAGCAGTTTGTAATTTGCATGCAAAATCATTGAACAGCCAAGTAAGTGACTCATCATGCATTTTATGAGTTCATTATTAAACAGTTTGTAACCTCAATTCTCTTTCCCAGCATATAGATTGAAACTGCTTGAATTTTCAATTAATGATTTTACGAAAATAAAATTCCCGAAATTTCGTTTCAGTAAATGCCAACAAATGCAAGTCCAATGAAAAAAATAACAGTACTCATCCTTATTTCATTATTAATGTCAAGCAGCTCTTTTAGTCAGTTTAGAAATGAATCAAATGATTATCGTTATAGGGCTATTAGCATACAAGCTTATCCTTCAACCAAGCAGAATGTAGCCAAAGAAATGGGCGTTCAGCTAGTTAGTCAGTTTGAAATCAAGGAAAAAAACAATGGAAAAGAGAGGAAGTTTCAAACCTTAGAAGAGATTTATAATCAGGAAGGCAAGCTGATTATGGAAACTTTTTATCATAAAGGAAACATCACTAAGGTTTGGATGTATGTTTATAATGAAGAAGGAAAAATAACATCAAAAACAGTAGTCGATAAAAAAGGGCAGGAGCTTCAACGATTAATTTGTGAATTCAATTCGCTGGGATTGACTACCTCCTATAGTATTTTTAAAAAGGATGCAGAGCAAGCTGAATATGCTTTGTACTGGGAATATGATTCCACTAAAATAATAAAAACAAAAACCTTCAAAAAAGGAAAATTAAGCGTTTATGCTTTGTATTATTATGATTTGGAAGGGAATCGGGAAAAAGCACAATCATTTAATTCGCGAGGAAAACTAAAATATACCTGGTCCTATGAATGTAGCCAGGAGGGAGAAAGAAGCACCAAACATAAAGATACCACGAAATATTGTATAGTAAATAGTCAGGATAGTAATGGCTATTTAATGCGTGTATTTCAGGCCGTTAATGATAAAAATAAAATGACCAAATACGTAAGCATTTTCAATCAGGACACGATTTTAATTGAATCGAGGTCCTATGATAAAAATGATGTTTTATTGCACAAAGCCAACTATCAGCCGGATCAACCCTTATACATTTCTTATTATAGCTACAAGAAGGGCCGGTTAAGATCAGCTCGTTTGAACAGTTATGATGAAAATGGAAATAGAACAGATTACAAATATTATACATACAAAGGCGAGAAGAAAAAACTGGCAACTCAGTATAAGTACATATTTGATGACAACAATTTATACACTGAAATTCAAGTATATCGGGATGAAAAAATAGTGTTTAAGAAAAAAATAGAGTATTTCTTTTTTAAGGATGGAGGAAGTATTTAATCATAGGAATACGAGATTGATTGAATGCGTATATTGTTGATATATAATGACTTTATGTTGTTTAGT
>Ga0209045_1003541_pt1 | contig 9867 bp, 8 predicted proteins | sample SaaInlLV_10m_DNA_4_FD_184664 | JGI IMG/M metagenome (GOLD analysis project Ga0209045, IMG submission 184664) | Marine microbial communities from expanding oxygen minimum zones in the Saanich Inlet - Saanich Inlet SI072_LV_200m_DNA (SPAdes) (version 2) | ecosystem: Environmental > Aquatic > Marine...
AGGTTGGCTTTCATCCTCATAATAACCTTCAGATGGCCTTCGCCAATTCACTTGAAGCAATTCGTTGTGGAGTACACATAATAGATAGCACTATTTATGGTATGGGTAGAGCCGCAGGCAATCTTCCAACTGAAATAATAATTTCATTCTTAGAGAAACATGGGTCAGACAGATATAATTCTATTCCAGTGCTAAATGTAATAGATAGATATTTTGTTGCCCTGCAAAGTGAAAATGCATGGGGCTATCAGCTACCTTATATGTTATCCGGTATGTTTCAGTGCCATCCAAACTACGCAAAGTCTTTAATAGATTATAATGAGTTTACTATTGAAGATATATGGAAGGCTCTGAATATTATCAAGCAGGAGGATACAGTTGGTTTTTCCAAGTCGCATTTAGATGAGCTTATCAATCAGGGCGTTATCGGAGGTTTAAGTAAAGTAACAAATAATGAAGCGTGGGTATCTGACAACGCTGAAGCTGCCTACAGGAGGGTTATTGGAGATCCCAATGTGCCCTATGTTAAACGTCATGAGAATAGAGACTTTCTCATTATAGCAAACGGTCCTACTATCAAAGCATATGCACCAAAGATTGAAAAACTTATAACTAAGTACAGTCCTATCGTATTAGGCGGAAACTATTTAGGTGGACTATTCAAGCCTCATTATCATAGTTTTATTAACAAAAGGAGATTTACTTCATATATTGATACAGTAGATCCAGAATCTAAGTTGCTGATAGGTCAGTACATCACAGATGAGATGATAGAGGAGTACACAGACAGAGATTACGAGAAGATATATTATATTGATGTATTAAACTCTGATTTTCATATTAAGGATGGAGTTATTACTGCCAATTGTAGAACCGTATCTGTTCTCTTGGCAGGAGTTGCCATTGCCATGGGCGCTAAGAGAATTTTTTGTGTTGGTATGGATGGTTATATTGATCAGAAAAATAAAGGATTTCATTTTTATTCTGAGAAATCTGAGCCAGAAGATAAAGAATTGATTTTAGAAAGACATTTTTGGAATCAAAAGTTTATTGAACAGATCGATGAGTATATGCATGACAATGGCAAGGAAGGCTTGCATATACTAACACCAACAAGTTACAAGTCTTTTTATAAAGGTATAGAAAACTATATATAGAGAATCTTTTTGCAAGGCGGTTGTTGAATTATGAAAATATTGGGTGTTATTCCTGCAAGATATAAAAGTTCTCGTTTCCCCGGTAAACCACTTGCGGATATTCATGGCAAGCCTATGATTGCTTATGTATATGAAAATGCTATGAAGGTTTCACAATTTGACAAAGTCTTGATCGCCACTGACGATGAAAGAATTGCATCTGAATGTAACAGGCGCGGAATGTCATTTGTTATGACTAGTACCGAACACGAGACAGGAACAGACCGCATGGCAGAAGTTGCAGAGAAACATGAGGCTGATTTCTATGTAAATATACAAGGTGATGAACCTCTTGTTTCTCCTGATACAATTGAGAGTGCATTACAACCAATAATAAGCAGTAATAATTTTGATGTAATAAACCTTATGGCAGAAATAAGTGATGCTTCAGACTTAGTGAATTCTACAATACCAAAAGTGGTTGTCAATGAAAGTGGTGAGGCAATATTTTTTTCCAGATCTCCCATTCCTTACCCCAAGAGTAAAAGACCAAAATATTATAAGCAAGTATGTGTTTATGTGTTTAAAAGAGATGCCTTGTTACGATTTGCTTCTCTTGCACGGGGGGCTATTGAGCAATCTGAAGATATAGAAATACTCAGATTTCTTGAAAATAGAATGACAGTAAAAATGGTTGAGGTTCATGAGGATTCAGTGGCAGTAGATACAGCGGCAGACCTTGAGGTTGTAAAAAATATATTAACCAATAGAAAGAAATTAAAATGATTTGTGCTTTCGGTGAAATAATGCTGAGAATTTCTCCCTGTGACAAAGGGGAGAAAATAATTAGTGCGACTAATTTTAGAATCGAACCTGGGGGAAGTGAATCAAATGTTGCTATTGCTCTTTCAAACCTTGGGAATAAAGTATGTTTTCTAACTAAACTTCCTGATAATCCCTTAGGTAATAAAATCTTAAAACACTTAAGAAGTTTCAATGTTGATACATCCTTTGTGACCCGAGGTGATGTAAGGTTAGGTTTATATTGGACAGAAAACGGAGTAAGTGTTAGACCATCTAACGTTGTATATGATAGGGAGTTATCGGCTTTTTCTTTGATGGAGCTAAAGGAAATTAATAGTGATATCTTTGGCCCTAATATTGAGTGGTTTCATGTTTCAGGAATAACCCCTGCTATTTCTGAAAAAACCTGTGCGCTTTTGATGGAAATCTTAAATTCTCTTAGTGTTGAGACGAAAGTGTCTGTTGATTTGAATTTTAGAGGAAAGTTGTGGAATTGGCTGAGTGGTGATTCAGAAAAGAACGTACACAAAATAATGAGAGATATTTGCACCAGGGCTTACCTTATAACGGGAAATGAAACCGATTTCCAGGACACTCTAGGATATAATTTAAACAGTGAGGGCCAATATAGTGAAATAGGGGAAAGGGCATTCCTGGAATTTATGAATCTTAAATATATTGGGATAAGTCATAGGCAATCATATTCTGCAAGTGTTAATACGTGGTCTGGATTCCTATTTTGTAAGATGGAAGATATTACAAAAACATTCTTTTCTAGAAAATATGAAATAAATGATATTGTAGATAGAGTTGGAACAGGTGATAGTTTTACTGCTGGTATAATTCACGGATTGCTCAATTATGGAAATGATTTTCAGCGCATAGTTGACATGGCAGCTGCAATTTCTGCACTTAACCACACAACGAGGGGAGATGCATCCGAATTTAATATAAAAGAGGTTGAACACGTAATGAAATCAAGTAGTGGAAGAATAATAAGATAGTTAAACAAAAAATATCAAATAAGAAGTACATTTACTTAAAAAATATTAATCATTTATTGATGTAGCCATTGCAGATGAGCGTATTTATTGACAATGAATTTCACAGCTATTTCCAGCGAAACCCAATAAAATTGGTTGATATTGGAGCAAGTGGCGGTTTACAGAAGAATTGGAGAAAAGCAAAGAAATTTTTAAATATTTTGGCGTTCGAACCTGATGAACGAGAGTATGAACGACTTATTCGCAAGGCTAGTCCAAATATAAGCTATCACAATATCGCACTTAATAACAATGAGACTGTACTTGATTTTCACTTGACTAGGAAGCAAGAAGTATCATCTTCATTTTATCCCAATACGGCTTTTTTAAGTAGATTTCCTGATGTTGATAGATTTGATGTCTTAGAAACAATAAAATTGAATACTGATACTTTAGACAACCGAATAAAAAAGGAAGCAATTGATAATGTAGATTTCATTAAACTTGATGCTCAAGGCAATACATTATCGATTCTCGAAGGTGCATCGAATACACTAAAAGGTGTTTTTGGCTTAGAAGTAGAAGTCGAATTTACCAGTATTTATAAAAAACAACCTCTTTTTTCTGATGTAGATGTATTTGCCAGAAAACATGGATTTCAACTCTTTGATATAAAAAAATATTTCTGGAAAAGAGAATTGGGAAAGAAATGCGGTATGTCAAAAGGGCAAATTATATTTGCTGATGCTTTGTATCTAAAGGATTCACATGTCTTCATAAAGGGTCTAGAAACTTGTCCAGACAATCTTTTGATGAAATCAAAGATATTGAATGCAATCTCTATTAGCATCCTCTATGGGTATATTGATTATGCTGCAGAAATATTTGAGTTGAGAAAGGATTGTTTTACCAGGAAGGAAATTGAGTTGTTTAGCTTATTTCTAAAGAAAAATATACCTTTGTCGGAGTACATTCCAAAATTTAAAGGACGTAACCGTTTTGCTGGTATATTTAGAATGTTACACAAATTTATTAAACAAGATGCGTGGGCAGAATGTGATGAATACTTAGGTAATTTGTGATAACAAATAAATTTCTGATTCTTATGAAGTTGTATCTTTAATGAATACATACGATGAAGACTATATATATTTCACTAAAAGAAAGAGCTGATTCGGCCATGTTTAAAGCTCATAATGTCACACAATGGTTTTATTTTTCTTCGGACTATTTGAATTTGAGTTTGCTCGAAAGGAACTGCCCTTCAACTGCAGAATATAATGATATTGGGGAATCCTTGCAGAAAAAGGCACTTGAATTAAAAAATTCTTACATTGAGTTGATTGGACTACTTGGCAAGAAGTATTCCAAAAGACATCCTTTGGCGTGGTGGACTTCAATGGTTGCCGAGCGTAATGAGATGTCAACTCATGCATTTCTTACTGTTTGTTACTTTAATATACTTTCTGATCTATACGAAAATGATAATTTTCAGGACAGAAGTTTAATAGTGGTAGAAAGTATATCTCTGTATCTTCTTATAATAAGGCGTTTAGAAAAGAAGTATAAGGTAGTAACTTTGGGCAGACCGTATTTTTTCTCATGGATCTTTCTTCGCCCGAAGATTGCCGTTGCTTATAGAATTATTAAATTTGTTTCATGGGTGCTTTTCGGAAAATTAAAGCAAATACCAAATCTTTATTCTTCATCTGATTCGAATAAAATATTCATAAGAACATGGGTTTCAGACAAAACAATTTCATTAGATGGAACGTTACAAGATGCATATTTCCCCGGGCTTTATGAATACCTTGAAAAAAAAGGATATGAGGTAATTATTATTCCTAATTTCTATAATCTTACGTTGAGTAGTAAAGAGATTCAGGTGAGAATTAACAAATGTAGATATCAATTTTTTATTCCGGAAAATTATTTGACAAGAAGAGATTATTTTAGAATCCTGAGTATTTTGGTATATCAGGCAGTTATTTCTCATTTTGATGATGTTGAGCATAGTGGCAAGGATATCTCAAAAATTCTCACAGAGACTCAAAGGGCTGGTATATTTCTCTCGTATATCTATATAGCACAAACATTGGCATTGAAAAACCTTTCTAAAATAGGTTTTCAGATTAAATCTTTTATATATACATTTGAGAACATGTTTCCTGAGAAACCTTTTAGTTATGCAATAAAGGAGTATTTTCCCGGTGTAAAATCTATAGGGTTTCAGCATAGTGTTTTATATCCGTTGCAGACATGTCTTTATCCTGCGCCTCAGGAATGGCAGATTATGCCGCTACCTGATAAAATTGTATGTTCTGGAAAGTTTTTTTTAGATATTTACATAAAACATGGTGCACCAGTAGGGCGGTTTGTTTTGGGCCCAGCATTACGTTTTAATAATTTAATTTCAAAATGCGACACTGCTAAAGAAGATTTCTCATCAAAGGTGTTCTATAAAAATAAAATACTGATAGTCTTTCCTTTGGCAGATTCGGATACATTAGAATTGGCAATTAAATCTTCTGAGGCTATTAAACTAATGGAAAATGTTAGGGGGTTAAAAATTGGGTTAAAACTACATCCGATGATGTCAGCTAATAAATTGAATATTATTAAGTCTTTTTTTAATGATGTAATGTGTGATATGGAAATCGTTGATAACCCTATAGATGAGGTGTTACCTCAATATTCAATTTTAATAACAATGGCATCGGGAGTGGTTTTTGATGGTATGATCGAAGGTATGCCAGTAATTCGTGTCGGGCGCTCAAACGGATTAAATTTTGACCCTGCCGATTTCATAGAGGACAATCCTTATAATTTTAAGGTTCAGAATGTTGAACAGTTAAATAAATTGATTCGAAAATTGCTCCTTTTGGACGATGAAGAAAGATTAGATATCCTTAATTATGGGAGAAAATTTGTAAAGGAATCTTTTACACCTGTCAGCGAGAATACGTTACAAGCATTTATTAATACAAATTAAAGAAATGTCAGTATCAATAGAGAGTCAATCAGGGGAATTACATAGCTCTTCAGTTCCTACAGTGAGTGTTATAATGAACTGTCTGAATTGTGAGAAATATTTAAGAGAGGCTATAGACAGTGTATTTGCACAGACCTATGAAGATTGGGAGATTATCTTTTGGGAAGACAACGCGTCAAAGGACGACAGTGAGAATATAGCAAGAAGCTATGGGGATAAGCTGCGGTATTTCAGATCAGATGTGTCCCTACCTCTTTACGGATCAAGGAATCTTGCTGTGCAGAAAGCCGGGGGTAAATATATAGCTATTCTGGACTGTGATGATATATGGTTGCCTACAAAATTAGAAGAGCAGATTTCGCTTTTGGAACAAGACGAAGATGTCGGCTTGGTTTATAGTGATTGTTGCTTGTTTAATGAAAAAGGGAAGGAAAAGAGGTCATTCAAATCCAAGAAACCACATAGAGGTAATGTTTTCTCCGAATTATTGATGGAGAATTTCATTAATACTCAGACTGTAGTAATCAAGAGAGAAGCATTTGAAAGTTTGAACACTTTTTTTGATGGACGTTTAATAATGGCAGGTGATTACGATGCTTATCTTAGAATATGTTACAGATGGAAAGCTGATTATGTAGACAAACCATTAGCCAGATATCGTGTTCACAGGAAAAGTAAATCGTGGAAGGATGGCAGGGAATTAATAACTGTTGAATTAGATTTGATTATTGAGAATCTTAATAAATCTGTTTCTGAATTTGAAGAAAAATATAAAGAAGAAGTTCGTCTCTTGAAAAGAAGAAGAGATATTCAACTATCACTTATAGATTGGGAAAATGGTAATAAAAAGAAGGCCAGGAAAAGAATCTATACTTATATTCACGATAGTGTATCTTATCAGATATTGTATCTATTAACCTATCTGTCTTTTCAGTATATTTATCATCCTTGTTATAGGTTGTACACTAAAGACTTAATGGCAGACTAGATTATCATTTAAGTAGTAACAAATATATTAATATGAAAATATCTCAAGACAAAAAGGTTTTTATTACAGGATGTGGCGGCATGTTAGGGAAAGCGGTGTACGAGCAATTTGCACCGCATTGTCAGGTACTTGCAACGGATATTGATTTAAATGAGCCTTGGCTTGAGTATGGTGACGTTATTGATTTTCAAAAAATATCAGAAAAAGCTTTTAAGTTTGAACCAGACTTAATAATTAATCTTGCGGCTTTAACAGATTTAGAATTCTGTGAGAGGAATCCTGAGATTACATGGAAAACAAATGCCCTGGGAGCGGAGAATATGGCTCTTATTTCCAAAACAGTAGATGCCGCCCATATATACATCAGTACCGCAGGAATATTTGACGGCCAGAAGGAATATTATAACGATTTTGAGCAACCAAATCCGTTAAGTGTTTATGCCAAGTCCAAATACTATGGTGAAGTAATTATTGAAAAAATGCTTAGTAATTATTTTATCTTTAGGGCGGGGTGGATGATGGGTGGTGGATATGAAAAAGATAAAAAGTTCATAAACAAAATATTTAAACAAATCCTGGATGGCAAGAAAAAATTATTTGTTGTAGAAGATAAACTGGGTACACCTACCTATACAGTCAATTTTGCCGAATCTATGTTTGAAATAGTACAAACTGAGCTATACGGGCTTTATAATATGGTTTGTGAGGGTAGTTGCTCTAGATATGATGTGGCAGTAGAGTTTATAAGATTACTTGGGATTGAGAAGGAAATAAACATTGATATTGTGGATTCTGAGTATTTTAAAGAAGAATATTTTGCTCCGCGTCCTTATTCTGAAAAACTGCTTAATCTCAAGCTTGCTTCGAGAGGAATAAATTATATGAAGGATTGGAAAGAGTGCTTGGCAGATTATGTAGAAAGTTTTAGAATACACCTTAAAATTAGTAGTTAAATAATGCACTAATCATGTTAAGTAAAAATACCGTATACGCAATTTTAATTATACTAGCTGGTTTTTTGGCAAGGCTGATAAACATCACACAACCTATACTTGAAGTTGCAGGGTGGAGACAGTGCTATACGGCTTCCATCGCGCGCAACTTTTATTACAATGGGATGAATATCTTCTATCCACAGGTATTGTCGAGTGGCGCCACAGAAGGTTATGTCGGGGGAACAGAGTTCAATATATACCCATTTGCTGTTGCAATATTATACAAACTTTTTGGCGTACATGAATCCTTAGGTAGATTAGTGTCTATAATTATTTTCTGTGGAGGGGCATTTTACTTATATAAATTGACAAGGAAATATGCAGGCAATACAACGGGGTTAATAACCCTGCTCTTTTACACATTCAACCCTTATATTTTCTTTTATTCCAGGTCTTTTCAACCGGAATCAACTATGTTGTTTTTTTCTATTACCATGCTTTATTTCTTTTCTGAGTGGATAGACAAGGAAGGGTGGTGGAGGTTTACAGTAATGACTTTATGTGCGACGCTTGCATTTCTTGTAAAAATCCCCACGATCTGCTTAGGATTGCCTTTACTATATCTTTGTATTAAAAAATACAAACTCAATTTTATAACACAATGGAAGTTATGGCTCTTTGTTGCTCTGAGCTTTATACCTACTTTTCTGTGGTACAAACATTCCAAGTATGTGGAAAGCATAGACGGCCTTGCACTGAATACATTAAGCTTTGGTTATTATATGAAGTATTCAGTCTACTTTCTAACAAGTCTACCTTTTTACGAGAAGGTGTTCTATGCTGAGGTATTTGAGAAGGATTTGATATATATTGGAGGGCTGTTTTTCGTTTTAGGTATAATTTTCACGATTAAGAAGAAGGAATTCAGGTACATCCATTATTGGCTGCTTGCGATAATTATATACTTCATTTTAGCCGCTAAAGAGGTTGAGTGGCACACTTACTATACAATACCAATTATTGTCCCGGCATCCATATTCATTGGATATGCTATCAGTAACTCGCTGAAACTAATAACGGAATACAAGATAACTGGAATTAAGAAAATTGCTTTGCAAGCACTATTCGCAGCTATGATTATAACTTTTCCTCTTATTGGTTACCATAAGATAACTGGAAGATACAAAGCTAAAAGGGTTGAAAAGGATTATCCGGTTCAAGTTGCCGGTAAGATAGTAGACGAAACGACAAATGAGAACGACCTCATAATAGGTTGTATATGGGGCGGGCCGGAACTCTTGTACTATTCCAACAGAAGAGGGTGGGTTATGGATTCTAATAGATGCTCAATAGAGTACATAGAAATCTGCAGGCAGCAAGGTGCAGATTATTTCGTTACTACCCAGCAGGATACAATTGATAGCAGTGTACTGGATGATATAAAAGATAAATATGAGGTAATAAGAGCAACAAATGAGTACCTTATTGTCCGATTATAATATGCAAAAGAAATTAGAACATGTAAATTGTGGTATATGCAAAAAGAGTGAAACTACGCTTCTATTTGCTTGGGATGTTTTTGCGAATGTAGAGTATAACCCATGTAGACCAATTTTGTAATAAAGAGTTTCGTTGTAAATGTAATTCTCTCTATCTACAGCTTAATCGCCAATCCATGCGTCAAAATACCAGTTTATATGTTGTCGTACTTGCCTGTAGAGAAAAAGACAACATAAAATCCTCATCGCAATATATTGACAAGTGCAGTATTGAAGTTGCGAAAGATATATCTGTCAAGGCCAACTGAAGAAAACGAAGAATTATCAAAAAGAAGCACTTGGCTGCCTACCATTTTACAGACTAATTACCAACAAATTAATATTCAATGCTTAATTACTTTATTAATATTTAATAATATTAAACCTAGTAACAAATGGTTGCACTTATTAGTTGATGTTACGTTGACTATTTGCTTGAAAATGTAAATTTATCAAAACCCCATACTACCGGTGATTTTACGAAAAGTGAA
>Ga0209045_1003543_pt1 | contig 9862 bp, 7 predicted proteins | sample SaaInlLV_10m_DNA_4_FD_184664 | JGI IMG/M metagenome (GOLD analysis project Ga0209045, IMG submission 184664) | Marine microbial communities from expanding oxygen minimum zones in the Saanich Inlet - Saanich Inlet SI072_LV_200m_DNA (SPAdes) (version 2) | ecosystem: Environmental > Aquatic > Marine...
CTACCAATCTCGCGATCCTTAGCAAACCAACCCTGCTTAGCCTTTTTCGACTCGTTATCATTAAAAATAAAATGCTTTGAATTATTAGGAACATTATTCGACAGTTTTTCATTGTCCGCCAAAACTGATGAAGCCATTGTTGCGACCAATAATACCGCCAACAGCGATCGTGATGTTTGCATGAATTGTTTCCATGTAAAAAAATTAAAAAGGCCTTTGTACGAAACACAAAACATATTACGCAAGCCTACATTACAAAGATACACCTTAGACAAAAAAGAACAAAAGCCCGGCCCTTGAATTTCATTCAAGGGCCGGGCTTTTTACTAGATCGCAAATCACAATAAATAGTTGCGTAACGTCATGAGGTTATTTACTAGATTGCTCACTAAGTGCACCAAAAACTACAAACACAACAGTTGCAGTCAAACCAGTCAAGGTTCCCTTTTGAAGAGCAAAACTAGCAGCTCTTGATAAGTAACTTAAACCAAAGCGTCCAAGCTTATAAGCTGCTAATACACTAATGTGACGCACTGCTTTTAATCTACTATTATTACCGGCCGTTGAACTGGCAGTAATCATACAAGCAAACAAAGCAGCCAAAATAAGCTTTTTTTTCATAACCAAGTCCTTAATGAAACTTCACTCAATCTCTAGGATTGAATTAAAAATAAAATTACTTTGCATGGCCTATTCTTATGGGATATGCAACACATAAGATAACTTTATACCTAGCCATAATCAAATCTTTTATCAATAAGCTGACTTTAGAGTGTGTGCGACGTTAGTTCTAGAAATTATAAGTTTCTAGAATTAACTTGTTGAGCTAAAGCCGCACTCAATCCATCGGATCCAGCAGCATAAATATTAAGAGTATTGCTATCGATCGTAACAGCATTTACAAGTTTATTTACCACTGTAATGCCCTTACGCAAAACTCTCACAAAAAAAGATTTCTTAGGAGGAGAATAGTTCTGTGCTTTCAGCCAAATACGCAGATTTTTTAATGTTTTAGATGTTATTTTATGCGGTACCCGAAATACATCACTTGTGCTGGCCGTTGAATCTGCCGCAACCATACAAGCAAGTAAAGCAGCTAAAATAAGTATTTTTTTCACAATTAGGTCCTTAATGAAACCAAACTAAATCTCTAAGATTGAATAAAAAATAATATAACTTTATACATCTCATTCTTATGAGACATAAGAAACTAATATAACTTTACACTACACATCACACAAATTTTGATATAAAAATTGCGCTATAATCAGTGTTTTTCCACTTAATTAGAAGTCAAAAAACAACCATAATGGCCAAAACTAAAATAGATTGAAGACAAAACTTTTAAACATTGTTTACAAAAAAACAGACCAAAATACCCTAAACTGCTTTATTTATTTGACAGGCAGTGCCTTTAAGCTATCCTTAAAGTATCAGATAAGGACGCGGGGTAGAGCAGTCTGGTAGCTCGTTGGGCTCATAACCCAAAGGTCGCTGGTTCAAATCCAGCCCCCGCCACCAAACTTAGCGTAAAGCTTCGAATGGTCCGCTTTTGCCAAAGGCCTCGCAGAACAAGCAAGCCAACCTTTTGTCTCCACTTTCGTGGGGATATTTTTTTAAATAATAATTTCTTAAAACAACACGCATCCACTATCTCGCATTTAGCGCAAAAATTTGGGTCGTAAAAAAGAAGCCACAAATTACTTCTGTAGTGATTTGGTGGGTACACGTTGCTTCATCGTCACAGACAAAGAATCATCTGCTTCAATCTTTACAAAATAATCACCCGTCTTTGTAATGTCGTGATAACAACAAGTCTCGTTAACACAAATTTGCAGCACACCTGCTTGGAAAAATGGAAGTTGCCCAACATCTCCAACCGGTATATACAAAGTCTCTGACCATGTGAGTTCGTTGTCTTGCAGCATTGCAAGCTCAATTGTCACAGGTTTTCCAACATTATTATGAAAAAAAATATGCCGCATATCAGCAAGCAACACGTCAAGATTAAGATCTTGAAGTCTCTGTTTCATACCGCTACTCCCAACAGTACGTTCGACCAAACAGTTATAGCTTACAAAAAACAAAGCGTAAAGCTGGACTTGATATCGACCAACTTTACACTCAACAGTTCATGCCCAATTATAAGCAATACATCTTACGCTTTTTGTTCTGATTCCTGACGCGATTCAAGAAAGGCATCAGCCTCCTCAAGAAGCTTACGAGCATTAAGATGGGTAAGTTTTTTGCATGCTTGAGCAAACGGCAACCAAGAAAATTCTATATGCTCGTGAGACAAGGTAACTGCATCATCACCCTTCAAAAAGCCAACATAAAAAACAACTGTTTTACTGACCATACGTCTATCGGGATTGCGATAAACATAGCTCAGTTTATGAAGAAAACCGTCAAAAACTTGTGAATATAGTCCAGTCTCTTCAAATAACTCACGATGAGCTGCTTGCTCGTTTGTTTCGCCAGGATCCAGTTTACCTTTGGCAAAATCCCAGTGCCCTGGAATGTACCGTAGTACCAGATACTCCCGCTTACCGCTTACAAGCCTGCACACAACTATGCCTGCAGAACGCTCCTGCAAATACTCGTTACCTTGGTTGTCAATTAACATCACTACCTGCACTCTCACCATCTATAAAATACTGTCGTAACCCAAACAGGCGCCTGGTTATTAATATAAGAATCCAGATCGTACCACCTATTGGCGCTATCCACAACCAGAAGCATATCGTATCTGTTAGCATGTGAGCAAGATTTGCCGAACAAAATCTAAAAATAAACCACGTAACAAAACGATAAATTCCATAAAAAGCGCCCAACAGAATCAAAAATTGAACTGCAGCCCTAGAAAAAAAATCTGCTAATTCTGCACGGTCCAAACTGATATTGTGCCTCCTGCTAAGAACAAAAAAGCCTGCACACACCTGCAATACAGCCGATATCACTGTTGCCAATGCTAATCCATATGCGCCAAGCGGACCTATCAAAATAAGATTAAATCCTAGGTTGCTTATAATGCCAACCGCCGATATCCACCACGGTCCACGAGTGTCATGCAAAGCATAAAAAAGACTCATGATAATCTTGTTAAGCGAAAGAAAGAAAAGACCACTCAAAAAAATTAATAATAAATTCTGAGCCTGTAAAACATGAATCATCGTAAAATGCTTGGACAGGTAAATCGTCATAAAAATTTTGTCTGTAACCAGGGCCATAAGCAAACCAACCGGCACAGTTATCCAAAATACTGTCTTTAAAGCCTCTTGAAAATAGAAACTTAATCGCTCTACATTATCCCTACCAACACGAGCAAAGTGTGGCAACAGCACCGTTGCAAAAGCAATAGAAAAAACACCCAACGGTACCCCCATAAACCGAGAAGAGTAATGCAATAATGAGATTGAACCTGTCGGCAGCGTCGAGGCAAACTGATTGTCTAGCAGAAGATTAACTTCAAAAATACTCATTCCCGCAATTGCCGGGCCGAGCTTACCTAGTACTGATCGCATCATCGACCATGTTGTAGAGTTAGGTAGCATAAAACTATAACCAGCACGTTTATACATGAAAACATGTAACGCTAACTGAGCTACTCCACCAAGTATCAGCATGTATGTAAGCGCCAATGGCTCCAACCTTTGGTAAAGGCAAATCGTTGTACCAATAATGAAGGCTACATTCAAAATAGCCGGTGCAATAGCCGGAACAAAAAAGTAGTTCCGTGCATGCAAAGCGCCAGCAAAAATCGCATTGCTAGATAAGAAAAAAATTAAAAAAATCATAACCTGAAGCATGGGAACCGCTGTTGAAATACGACCAACATCAAAGCCCGGTGCGATAATTGTGACCACAAATGATGCATTTGCAACTACAAGCGCACACAGCAGCAGTACTACCGCCTCAAAAATAACCAACGAGACTGTTACCAATCGTGATGCTTGATTTGTAGACTTATCCTGCTCGGCTTGCACAATTGTTGGCACAAGCGCCGCACTCAAGGCCCCTTCAACAAAAATATGTCGGAGCATGTTAGGGATTCTAAACGCAACCAAAAATGCATCCGCACCTACACCAAGATATCTGCTCAGCAAAATCTCACGTAAAAATCCAAAGGCCCTGCTCACCATCGTCGCGAAACTAACACTGGTGAATCGCCTAACAAATGCTGGTTTACTCACTTTTACCCTTGCACATCAGAAGTTCATGTAATCATATAATCAACAAGTAAATTCTGTTCAATCTTAAGAACTCGTCCCATCTGTTTTGCAACTTGATGGTCATGAGTAGAAAGTATAATCCCCATTCCAAAATCAGACTGCAGCGAATGCAACAAAACAATAAGAGCTTGTGCACCTTCCTGATCAAGCGATGCAGTAGGCTCATCTGCAATCAAAAATTGTGGCCTTGTAAAAATAGCTCGGGCCAAAGCAACACGTTGTTGCTGACCACGAGAAAGAGTGTCAGGCAACTGGTCTGCGCACCCATTAAGCCCAACAATATTAAGCAAATTTTTCGCCTGATCGTACAATTGAGAATGAGACTTACCACCTGCTATCATTTCCTTAAGCATAACGTTGTGCGCAATCGACAAACAGCTTATCAGACGAGCTTCTTGAAAAACTAAGCCTACACTATCTGCCAATAACGATTGACGCTGCTTATCCGTCATTTTAGCAATTGATTGCTGTCCGTACAAAATTTGCCCGGTAGTACACGATTCAATGCCTGCTAGCATATGCAAAAATGTAGACTTACCAACACCAGAAACCCCCATGATAGCGTACGATTTGCCCTGTTCAAAGATAGCATTTACCTCTTTCAGCAGAGCAACACATTGGCCGCCTGCAACAAACGATTTGCTAACATCTTTAACAATGATGTTTATGTCTTGATTGGATATCACTGTTCAATCGCTCTTTACATATATATAAAGCCAACGTCCTCACCCTGAACTAAACACACAAGTGTTGTTTTTTGAGGTTGTGTACATCTAGAATACTGGTAGCACTAGTGTTAGGGACACTGGTCACACCTGGCTCAACAACACAGGGTAATTATAGGGACACTTAGGACAAAACTCAAACGAGGGGGGCGAGTTATGGACATACCAAAAGCTGAAGAGCTGCGGAGCATCATAGCGCACCAATTGCCTGTCATACCAACGATGGATGTCGTTGTTTTTCCATCCATGATCGTACCACTGCTTGTTCTTGATGAGCGAATCATCAAGGGAATAAACCGCGCATTGGATAGCGACAAGGCTGTTTTTTTATTAGCTTCACAGAAGCAAGTATCGGACCAAAATTCATCAATTGAGACAAAGGATCTGTACAATATCGGCACCATTGCATCTATCATTCGTATGATCAATTTGCCTGAAGGTGGAGTAAAAATTTTGGTACAGGGGGTTGCTAAAGCCACAACCCAACAACTTGAAGCCTCACCGAATGCACTTGAAGCAATGGTTCAATTAGTCGTGCAAGAAAAAAGTTCTTCGGAACGCGAAATAACTTGCATAACACAGCAAATTAGAGAGATGGCTCAGGCCATGGCCTCTGCTGGCAAGATATTCAGCCCAGACTTTCATCTTGTTATCTCTAAAATGACATCTTCAAACAGCATGACCGACTACATCCTGTCGCATCTTGAACTTAATGTTGAGGAAGCACAGCAGTTGTTGGAGACCAACGATGAACTTGCATTCTTGTACAAAGTGCTCGATCTATTGAAAAAAGAAAGTGACATTGTCGAGATTAATGAGCGCATCAAAAATCACGCTCGAGAATCTATGAATCAATCACAACGGGAATTTTACCTACGCGAACAACTCAAAGCTATCAAAAAAGAGTTGGGCGAAGATGATTCCGATGATATAGAGTCTCTTAGAACCAAAGCGGCAGAGGTCGACCTGAGTCCAGAAGCACGAACAGAAGTTAACCGCCAACTCAATAGGCTCGACAAAATGTCTCCCGATTCTATGGAATCAGCGGTAACAAGAAACTACCTTGACTGGGTAACAGCCTTACCGTGGAACAAAAACACGGCCGACAATCTTGATATCATACATGCGAAAAAAATTCTTGATGAGAACCATTACGGCCTTAAAGCCATAAAGGAACGAATTCTTGACTTTATATCAATTAAGCAACTAAAAAGTGACGGCTATGCGCCCATTTTATGCTTTGTAGGTCCTCCGGGAACCGGCAAAACATCGCTTGGTAAATCAATCGCTGATGCTCTTGGCAGAAACTACGTACGAATCGCACTTGGCGGTGTGCGTGATGAAGCCGAAATCAGAGGCCATCGACGAACCTACGTTGGTGCAATGCCAGGACGTTTTGTCCAAGGCATTCGTAAAGCAGGCTCAACAAACCCTGTCATCATAATCGATGAGATAGACAAAATTGGGCAGGATTTCCGTGGTGACCCATCTGCAGCTATGCTAGAGATTCTTGATCCTGCACAGAATAAAACATTCTTTGACAACTACCTTGGCGTACCGTTTGATCTGTCAAAAGCAATGTTCATCGCGACAGCAAATCAACTTGATACCATCACCGGACCATTACGAGATCGAATGGAAATCATCGAGTTATCTGGCTACACAATACACGAAAAAATTCACATAGCTCGTAACCACCTAATGCAACGAGCGATCGGTGATACAGGCCTTGAAATAAACGACATGAAGCTAAGTGATTCACTGCTAGAAACTATCATAGGGAACTACACAAGAGAAGCTGGAGTTCGTGAACTTGACCGTGTACTACACAAGCTATGCGCTAAAGCTGCCCGAGTTAAGGTTGAAGAGAAAAAAAGCATCTCATTCAATGCAAAAAATCTAGAAAAACATCTTGGTAATGCTCGCTTTGTTTTTGATGAGTCCAACAAAGAAAATGCAGTCGGTATTACAAACGGACTAGCTTGGACATCTGCTGGCGGTGAGATGATTAAGATCGAGGCAGTGATCATGCCAGGAACCGGAAAGTTAATCTTAACCGGCTACCTTGGAGACGTGATGAAGGAATCAGCGCAAGCTGCTCTTAGTTACGCCAGATCACATGCAGATAAATTCGATATTGCTCCAGAGATGTTTAGTAAATATGATTTACACATTCACGCACCCGCAGGCGGAGTTCCAAAAGATGGACCTTCTGCTGGCATCACCATGCTTTCGTCTATACTATCTTGCTTGACCAATCGTCCAATCGATTCAACATATGCCATGACAGGTGAAATTAACCTGCAAGGACATGTCATGCCGATTGGTGGAATTCGCGAAAAAATATTAGCAGCAAAACGAAATCACATTCCACACGTTCTATTGCCAGAAAAAAACAAAAGCGACGTGAAAGAACTTGATGATATTTTGGATGGTATAAAAATCATCTGGTGCAAGCATGCTGATGACGTATTACATCGTGTATTAATGGGGCAAATAAAGCAACATTAAACATTTTTTAAACTGAAAAATAACATGCCACGAATTAGGCTTTCCACTGAGTCTTTCTCGTGGCGTGTTGACTTGCCGGCTCTGCATACTAGAGTATTAAACTAGGTATCTTAGAAAAAAACACAGAGGAAATAACTGTGACCTTCCGTTTAGTTACGCTTTTTTCGCTCATTTGCACTCTATCACCCGTTGTATGCGCTAACGATCAACTCACTGACGAACAACCAGACGTTATCACTTCACAACTAAAGCAGACTGAAAATGAAGCCTTTTTACTTTATCGTCTTTTACTGCTTTCTAAAGGTATAAATGAGGGGCAAATTCAAAAAATACAACAACAAATTCGCTCTTTATGGCTCAATGAAGAGGCAGAGAATTTAATATACTCTCAACTTGATCGTCTAACCTCTCTCCCGCCATTTGCACCAGAAGCACAAGAGATTAGAAACCACCTTGAGTGGATTGTAAGCTTGCCTTGGAATAACAAAACAATTGAAAGCCGAAATCAATATCAGGTGCAAGAGTATCTTGACGAAGTATTTTACGGCGCTCAAAATGTTAAAGATCGCATAGTTGATTTCTTGGCACTCAAACATTTACAACCTGATGCCGCTGCTCCAGTTATCTGCTTAGTTGGCCCTCCAGGAACCGGTAAAACCTATCTTGCTCAACAGATTGCACAAGCACTGAACCGAACCTGCTCTCGCGTTGAGTTAGGCGGAATGTACAAAGAGCATGAGCTAGTTGGTCGTTATCGAACTGTTCCAGGTGCTTATCCAGGAAGCTTTATTAAAGCAATCAGGCAAGCCGGTAGCAATAACCCAGTATTCATTCTTGAAAACATCGACAAAATCACACAAAACTTGGTTGGTGGCCTGCCAGGCGTTCTAACATCAGTACTTGATACAGAACAAAACGGAACCTTCCGTGACACCTACATCGACGTGCCCTTTGATTTCTCAAGCACTATTTTTATTGCAACAGCAAACCGAACCGAAACGATTCCTGAAATTTTAAGAAATCGTATGGAAATTTTTTATATTCCAGGCTATAGCCAAGAAGAAAAAATTATTATTGCTAACAAACATCTGCTACCAGCCATCACCCGAGACTTTAGCCTTGAACAGGCTATTTACCCGTCTGATGAAGCACTTGCTTTTATAATCAAACATTACACACAAGAATACGGTGTACGCAACCTGAGACGCACTCTCAAGCGTCTGTATACCAAATCTGTTAGAAGCTGGCTTGAACAACGTCGTCCGTCGCAGATGGATGGTGCAAGTATCCGCGAATATCTCGGACCTTACTTAGTTAATAATATTAGCGAAGAAGAAGAAGAGTACGCAGACTTACCAGAATCAGAAGCATACCGACGCAAGATCAGCAAACTTGGCCTTGATGAAAAAGCTCTCAAAGAGATAAACAAACAGATAGATCTATTTTCAAAAATGTCGATCTTCTCTCCAGAAGCCGAAAAAATTCGTGCATACCTAAACATAGTCCTTGAAGTTCCATGGAACGTTTCAAGTGAAGATATTTTTGATATCGCCAAGGCCGAAGAGGTCCTAGATGGAGACCACTACGGACTTAAAGAAGTTAAAAACAGAATTCTAGACTTTTTGTCTGTGCTATCACTTAAGAAGGATGGTATAACACCAATTCTTTGTTTAGTAGGCCCTCCAGGAACAGGAAAAACATCACTTGGTCAGTCAATAGCTGCAAGCCTTGGACGTGAATATCAACGCGTTGCTTTGGGTGGTGTTGATGATGAATCTGAAATCCGTGGACATCGACGAACCTACACAGACTCAATGCCAGGCAGATTTGTAAAAGCACTTTGCAGAGCTGGAACCAACAATCCCGTAATAGTAATCGACGAGATTGATAAGCTAGTTAAGTCATTCCGCAGCAACCCTGAAAGCGCTTTACTTGAGTTGCTTGACCCTGAACAAAACAAAGAATTTGTTGACCATTATCTAGATATACCTTTTGATATGTCCAAAGTACTTTTTGTAACAACAGCTAATGATCTATCGACCATTGCTCGACCCTTGCTGGATCGCATGGAAGTTATCGAAGTTTCTGGCTACACCCCAACTGAAAAAATGCATATCGCTCAAGACCACTTAATTCCAAGCGCTATCGACCAAACTGGCTTAAGTAGCGATGATGTTCAAGTATCCGATGAGTTGCTGATCACGTTGATTGAACAGTACACATTTGAGTCTGGCGTTCGAGGCTTGAACAAGCTTATTATCAAACTTTGCTCAAAAATTGCCCGTGCAAAAGTTGAACTTGGCCAAAGCCTAACCTTTACGCCTGACAATCTTGTTAAGCATCTTGGTGCAGGAGTTTGGCACATGCCAACCAACACACAAGACAAAGTCGGTG
>Ga0209045_1003548_pt1 | contig 9843 bp, 7 predicted proteins | sample SaaInlLV_10m_DNA_4_FD_184664 | JGI IMG/M metagenome (GOLD analysis project Ga0209045, IMG submission 184664) | Marine microbial communities from expanding oxygen minimum zones in the Saanich Inlet - Saanich Inlet SI072_LV_200m_DNA (SPAdes) (version 2) | ecosystem: Environmental > Aquatic > Marine...
AACTTCCCAAATTTCAGGATTGAGTTTACTTCCAAATGAAAGTTATGATTTTACACATCCAACCAGCTGGACACCAACCAATATTGGCGACTTTCAGGATGTTGATATTTGGATTTCTGCCATTAATGGGAACCCTGATACGATTCCCGATGATAATAACCTCAGTGCTCATGTGTTTGTAAATAACGGTAATTCAGGAACAAAGAAAGTTTTCATTGAAGAATTTTCAACTTGCCCTTGTGGTTTTTGTCCCGATGGACATATTGTGCTGGAAGATATCATGCATCGGAATCCAAATATAATGGGACTCATCCATCATGCAGGTTTTGGTACCGATTCTATGACCATAAATGAAAGCAAAGTCATTGCTTCTGCTTTTACCAATGGAGCACCAACTGCCGCAATTGACAGGGTGCATTGGTCTGATCAGATACGAATTGCCATATCGAGGCAAATATGGGAAGAACGGGCATTGTTGCAATTAGCAAAGAAAACAGCAGTGGATATTGATTTATTCTCGACCTATAATCCGACTAGCAAAACAATGACTGTGGATGTTGATCTGGACTTTTTAGATTATCCACTTCCAGGCGATATGCGGTTAAATGTATTTTTAGTTGAGGATAGTGTATCAGGCGTTGGTAGTGGCTGGGATCAAAAGAATTATTATGATGGAACTTCAGGGCATCCAATGTATGGCCGTGGAAATCCAATCATTGGCTATACTCATATGCATGTAATCAGAACGGTTCTGACAGGAGATTGGGGAGATAATAGCGTTATTCCTCAGAATGTATTGCCAAACTCATCTTATAACAAAACCTATACATACCAAATTCCATGGTATATGAAACCCAAGGATTTGTTTCTTATTGTTTTTGTTTCCTATAATGATGACGATTATATTGAGATTATCAATGCGCAGAAAGCCGAACGAATCAATTTGGATGTGGCTGGTGATAATAGAAAATTCAATCAATTAGTGGTTTATCCAAATCCGGCAATGGATGAATTGTATTTAAGACTAGATGAAGGAATTTCTAGTCCTAATGTCCAGATTATTGACCAACTGGGTCAACATTATCAGCTAAAAGTGATAGATAATAAAATCAATATTGCAGATTTGGCACAGGGGATATATTTTATCCAATTGGTCGATTCAAAGACCATTTATTCAACTACCTTTATTAAGAATTAAGTAATAATCTATGACCGTCTTTATTATGTGATTCATTGGTGGATGTGAGTTTTTATTAAATCAGGTGTATGTAGTCAAATCATCTCTGAGCATAAAACGTATAAAGCTCATAAAAGTATTATCTGTAGGAGGTTTTAGGGGATAACTTAAATTTAGGCTGAACTATTTTACAGGCAGCGTTCTCGTAAAACCTTCTTCGAGCGAAATATAGGTTTCGGTACTCACAATTTCCGGAATAGACTGAATTTTCTCAACAATTAGCTGCTTTAAATGTTCATTGCTACGGGCAAATATTTTCAACAATAAAGAATAGCGTCCGGTTATATGATGACATTCAACTATTTCTGGTATTTCACTAATTTTATTAAATACGTTGTCGTGCGTACTGGTCGAAATCAAGTTTACTTGCAAACCAATAAAAGCACAGGTAATATAACCGAGTCCTTTGGGGCTTAAATGAAAGCCTGATCCTGAAATAATTCCTGCATCAACTAGTTTTTGAACGCGTTGATGAACTGCTGCACCTGAAATATTGCATTTTCGGGCAACTTCTAAAAAAGGAATACGAGCATCTATGGTAATTAAATCCAATATCATATGATCCAGATTATCAATTTGAAAGTTATTTTTCATATTACATTATGTTTGCTTATAATAAGGCGTTAAAAGAGCGTAATAAGTTTTAAATAGTAAGCAAATGTAGTGAATATTGAATTATATTTCAACAATTGGTTCTATTTCGTATCAGTTTGATATATTTGCTTATATAAAAAATCATTTTAAAATTGGTACAATAAAACTCACATAATGATTAAAAATTTCACGAAAGAAGAATGGATCAAAGTCGGTCAGGAAATGATCGAAAGTCGTAATCGAGCAATAAAAGTTGCCAAAACCCGCAAATTTGATACGGTAGCAACACATGGCTTATACGATTGCGAACAAGCATTGAATTATAACAATGGATCCATCATGGAACCCATTTATATGAGCCCGGCTCAAGCTTATCACAACAGTGCTGAGATGGAAGCAGGTCTGGCTTATGAAATGCCAAACTGGTGTTATACACGCATTGCAAATCCATCAACTTATTTTTTAGAAGAAACAACTGCTTTATTAGAAACATATGGTTCTGAAATTGAAGCCAGTTGTTTAGCAACTGGAAGTGGAATGGCTGCTGTTCGGGTAGCAACCGATCCTTTTTTGAGTAAAGATGATAATTTGCCTGCACCGAATTTTGTAGCTTGTGCCAAGGTTTATGGAGGTACATTTCAGCAGTTTTGGGTGCGCAGATGGCAGGAAACAGGTATTGAAGTTCGCTGGATTCATAATCCATTTGATTTGAATGAATGGGCTGAAAAAACGGATGCAGGTACCCGTTTCTTATATGGTGAGTTTCCTTCAAATCCGTCAGTTGCCATTTTTGATATTGAAAAAGTAGCTGAACTGGCACATGCAAATGGAATTCCTATGATAGTGGATGCTACCTGTGCTTCTCCTGCATTGACAAGACCATTATTGCATGGTGCTGATATTGTGGTTCAATCTGCATCCAAAGTGATTGGTGCAAGTGGTACGTCCATTGTGGGCTTACTAACTTCCAAGAAAAATATTGTTTCTAAAGTTGGAGAAGATGCCATGAAAGCTGATTTTGCCACTTGGGCGAAATTCTGGCCTTTCAGGGATAATGGTCCCGCTTTAAGTCCAATGAATGCTATCATGACATTAAACGATTTGCGTTCACTCAGAATGAGAGTAGCTCAAATGAGCAATACTGCATTGGAAGTAGCAACTTATTTGGAGAATCATCCAAAAATCGCTCGTGTTCATTACCCCGGTTTACAAAGTTTTGAAGCACACGAAACAGCAAAAAAATACATGAAATTAGCTGATACTGATCAAAATATGTTTGGTTATATGATGGCTGCTGAGATAAAAGAGGAAACAGCGTTAGGATCGAAGAATTCACGTATATTTTATGATGCTTTGCAGATGTTTTGGCGTGCAACCGATTTGGGACGTGTGAAATCAGTCGCAACTTTGAATGCTATTTCTACTCATCAGCAACAAGGTGAGGAGGGTCGTAAAATAGCTGATATCAAACCAAGCACATGTCGTTTGTCAGTTGGAATTGAAGATCCTGCTGATATTATTTCTGATTTGGAACAAGCACTTGATAAAATTTAAAAATTACTCGTTATTGCGAGAGAGGAACGAACGAAGCAATCCCATAGTACTTAGGGATTGCTTCACTTTGCTCGCAATGACGTTTATTCTTTTAAAATGAAAAAACTTAAATTATACTCCACCAACCTCCAAGCTGACACTGTATCGTTTAGCGAAGCTTTATTAAAAGGGATTGCACTTGACAGAGGTTTATACATGCCTGAAGAAGTTCCAACGTTTACAATGGAAGAAATTGATGCATTTTCGGACATGGAATATTTCGAAATTGCTTATGAAGTGATTAAGAAATTTCTGGTCGGTGAGATTGAAGATACGGTGCTCTATGAGTTGGTGAAGGATGCATACAATTATGATGTACCGCTGGAAAAAGTTGTAGATAGCAAATATATTCTTCGATTAGATCAAGGCCCTACAGCTTCTTTCAAGGATTTTGCAGCCAGAATGATGGGACGATTAATGAACTATTATCTTTCCAAAGAAAATAAGAGTTTGTTGATTCTTACTGCAACATCAGGTGATACAGGAAGTGCTATTGCCAATGCCTATTATGGCTTGAATAATATCAAGGTTGTTGTTCTTTATCCTGAAACAGAAGTTACCAATCGTCAGCGTAAGCAGATGACTACCCTTGGTGAAAATGTGCAAATTATTGCCGTTGATGGCAAGTTTGACGATTGTCAAGCGATGGTAAAAGAAGCTTTCGCAGACCGCGATTTGGATCATTTGAATTTATCTTCAGCCAATTCAATCAATATTGGACGGCTAATTCCACAAACTGTTTATTATTTCTGGGCTTTTGCCAAACTTCGAAAAGGAACAGCAGATGATGACATTATATTTTCCGTTCCTTCAGGTAATTTTGGTGATATGATGGGAGGTGTATTGGCTATGAAAATGGGATTGCCAGTGAAAAAGTTTGTCATTGCAACAAACAACAATGATGTTTTCCCTGTATTCATGAAAACAGGAATTTATAGCAAAATCGAACCTTCCCGAAACTGTATCTCATCAGCAATGAATGTAGGGCATCCTTCAAACATGTCACGTTTAATGGCACTATATGGTGGTGTGATGAATGAAAAAGGGGAGATATTGACTCTACCTGATATGGATGAAATGAATAAAGAAATTCATGCTGTTAGTATATCTGAAGAGGAGACAAGATCAACGATCAAAGAGACATGGCGAAATCATAATGTATTGCTTGAACCACATGGTTCGGTAGGTTGGGCTGGAATGTTGGATTATTTAAAGGAAAATCCAGAAGCAGATGACCAGTTATGTGTTTCTTTGGAAACAGCTCATCCGGCCAAATTCCCTGAAGAAATTATTAAAATATTGAATATTGACCCTGAATTACCAAAAAGCTTAGAAGGATTAGAAGACAAAGTGGAACACTATGATTTTCTAAAGAATGAATATACTGATTTCAAGAATTACCTGCTAAAGAAATACTAATTAGCAGGAGTATTGTTAAAAAAGCCCTGTCTTGAATATCTCAAAACAGGGCTTTATCATTTTAATGGTTTTTAAACCCGTTGAAATGATGGCTACTCTTCAATAATAGTAATTGTTTCAATTTTATCACCTTCTTGAATCATATCAATGATGTCTAATCCTTCAGTTACTTTCCCAAAACAAGTATGGTTGCGATCGAGGTGAGCTGTATTATCGCGACTATGACAAATGAAGAACTGTGATCCTCCAGTATTTCTACCAGCATGTGCCATGGATAATACACCACGGTCATGATATTGATTGTCTCCATCCAATTCACAATCGATTTGGTAGCCGGGTCCACCAGCACCTGTTCCATTTGGACAACCTCCTTGAATCACAAAATTTGGAAGAACCCGATGAAAATTCAAACCATTATAAAACCCCTTGTTTGATAGATCTACAAAGTTTTTTACTGTTAATGGGGCATCTTTTTCATAAAAATCTACTTTCATGATGCCTTTTGCTGTTTTTATTTCTGCTTTGCTCATTACTGTACTTTCTTTAATTTTTTTTCTAGCTTGCAAATATAATAAAGCTGAGAACAATTTCATTTTCTTATGAAAAGCATTTGTACAAAAGTGTTAGTCGTGACTGGATCAATCTGTTACAGCATCAATTAAGCTTATTTACAAAATACATTGTTTAACAATATTTTGTATATTTGAATACGTACTGACAAATTTTCACTTCTCATCCATATTTTCCTGTAGTAACAAAGTATATGGTTTATTCACTAAATACGTGTGTTATGAAATGAGCATAAATTTTCAGCATCCTAAACTATACAAACCGTGGATGATTATAATTTTTGCTTAAGCGAAGATTTATCGTAGCGGTTCCATGGGTTCGGAAATTTTGTATTTATTTCATTTTTAACGAAATACAAAATTTAAAACATATGAAAAGGTTTATTATTTTATTTGGTATTCTTTTCTCGGTATTAATTATTAGCGGTCAAAATTGGGTTGAACAGAAAACTCCCACGAAAAAAAATATATGGTCGGTGTATTTCACTAATGTTTATACCGGTTATGCTGTTGGTAATGGAGGTGTCATTTTAAAGACAAGTAATGGAGGATTGAGTTGGAAGCATAAAAACTCAGGTGTAAAGGATTTACTTAGGTGTGTTTTTTTTCCAACTGAAATGGTTGGTTATGTAAGTGGCGAAAAAGGAGTCATTTTAAAAACAACTGATGCTGGTGATAACTGGACTGATATTAGTCATAGTTCAGAGACTGAGGGAGGGGGCGTTTGGTTTCTGACAAGCGATAAGGGTTTTATTGTGGAAGGAGACGATCAGTTTACTGTTGTTAATATTTTAAGAACGCTTGATGGAGGTGAAACATTTGATACTGTTTACTCCAGTAGTGGGTGGATTAGCTATTTTCATTTTCCAGATGCACAAAACGGTTTTGCAACAGCTTCAGATGGAAAAATATTGCGCACCCAAGATGGTGGAAAAACCTGGAGAGGCTTGGGAACAAGTACAACTCTTTGGATGTCAGGTGTTTATTTTTTCGATAAAGATAATGGGATTATTGGAGGAGGTAGTTACCCTGCCAGTGGTGAAATATTAAAAACATCTAATGGGGGTGATAAATGGACAAAAAAGACTACCAGTGTGGGCTCAAGCCGCTTAAGTTTTGTTAGCAGTAGTATTGGTTATAATGTTGGATTTGATTCGATCAATTGGACTTTAAAACGAATTTTCAAAACAATTGATGGTGGAACTACCTGGACTCCTTCACCACATCCTGGGGTAGTTCCTATAAACGATATCCAGATGTTTGATGAAAACATGGGCTATGCAGTAGGAGATAGCGGCCTAATTTATAAATATTCCAATTCCTATTCTATTTCAGGAAAAGCAAAAGTTGGAGGAAATTCTATTTCATCGGGAACAGCCAAACTTTTTGAGTTAACAAAGAATCATAAGTCAAAATTAATTGCTTCCGAGCAGCTCGACATGCAAGGAAATTACAGCTTTACTAATTTGGTCAGTGGAGAATATATTGTATCTGTGCGTTGTACTGATGCACTATATCCTAATACATTGGAAACTTATTATGGCGATGTAGATTATTGGGAATCTGCTCAATCAATTCCCTTGTTGTGGAATGATAAAACAAATGCTGATGTAAATATTATTGCTTTTTCAGATCCACCCCTTGGTAAAGCCAGAATTGAAGGGTATGTTGTTTCTTTGGATGGAACGAGGGCTGGCAACGATCCAATCAAAGACATAGATGTGACTTTGAAAAAAGTACCGGGCGGAGAAGTGAAAGTAGTTAAAACAAAATGGTCAGGAATGTATGAGTTTAAGGATATGCCTTTAGGCGATTATTCCATAAGTATTGATATACCCGGATTACCCATGGATTCGTTTAAAACAGTTTATATCAATAACTCAGACACATCTATTGCCAATGTGAATTTTGGTGTGGATTCAGCAGGAATTCATGTAGATCAAACAATTTCAACTAATGAATTTGATAAAGAAAAAGGATTGTCAATTTATCCAAATCCTGCTAGTCTTAATCTGATCATTGATTTTAAAATGAAGGCAAATCATAAAATTGTAATCAGGAATTTGGTTGGACAAGATGTTCTGAATTTGGAACTAAGGAATACAAAGAGAATTCAATTAGATATTTCAGATTATGCATCCGGAGTTTATGTTATTGAATTTAATAATCATGCCTATAAATTTGTGAAATACTAGCAGTTAATATAGCCTCAACTAAAGCTTGGAAAGATGAAACAGAAAACTTGCTGCTTGATTTTCAAAATGTTACAAATTAGTTATATGAGAGATTTATAGTATTTGTCATTTTTAATACTCCAGATTGTTTATAACTTGAAGCTACATAGGTAGATTATTTTTGCAATTACTAAGTTCTGATTGTGCAGTTGAACAAATTCATTCAATTTCATTTTATTTCCATATGTATTTTTTGTAACTTTAATGATCAATAATTAAATATTACTGTTCAAAAAGAATGGCGAAGAAAACAGAAGAAATTAAACTTGAACATGCTATTGAGGGGATTAGTCAATCGACCATTGATAAAATAACCAAAGCATGGCTGGAATCGGATAATGCACCCATTAAAGTAGATTCCTCTTTAAATAATGAAGGTGAAGAAGTTGTTCGTGAACTTGCAAAAGTTTGTATAAATGAAATAGGTGGTGAAATATCAAATCAATCGAGGGTTGTACATCTTGGGATGATTTATATACATCTGAATGCCAAGGGAAGAGCACGTTTTCTTCGAATTTTGGCTCACGATTTTGATATCGATACAAAACTGCTGAATGAAAAGGTCAGAAAACTTCGAAGAGCAAGAAAGGAGGAACAGAAAATAGATGCCGAGCTCGAACTTGCAAAAGCGCTTATCCCTCCAAGAGTAAGACTACTAAGGCAATTAATTCGCCTGCCTGATGGTTTTATTTTTCTGAAAGAAATGAGACGTGAACTGATTCCGCTTATTCCAACTTTACCTCGCCTGAAAAAGCTGGATAATGATATCAAAAGGATATTAAGAGGTTTTTTTGACATTAATTTACTTGATTTGGTTGAAGTGAACTGGAATTCGCCAGCAATACTTCTTGAAAAATTAATGGAATATGAAGCAGTGCACGAAATTAAAACCTGGAAAAGTTTAAAGCACCGCTTGCATTCCGATAAGCGGATATATGCCTTTCTTCATTATAAACTACCAAATGAGCCCTTGATATTTGTTGAGGTTGCTTTCACGAAAGGAATGGCTCCCAATATTCATGAATTGCTTGATGAAAGCAAAAAACCAATTGACCCGAAAGAGGCAGATACCGCTATATTTTATTCTATTACAAGTACTCAGAAAGGTTTGAAAGGAATCAGTTTTGGAAATTTCTTGATTAAAAGGGTGGTTAATGAATTAAGCAAAGAGTTTGTTAACCTGAAATTTTATGCCACACTTTCACCTATTCCATATTTCAGAAAATGGCTTGAAAACTATTTGTTGAATAATGATGATGTGCTAACTCTTAAAGAAGGAGAGAAAATTAAAAAGATTGCCAAAACATTTTCAGCGAATGAAGGCTTGCTGAAAATTCTTGATTCCAATTGGTACCAGTTTAAAGGTAAAACAGCTGCTATTAAAATACCGCTATTAAGGTTATGTTCACAATATTTAGTCAATGAAAGAAAAGGAGGGAGGGCTTTCGATCCTGTTGCCCATTTTCATTTATCGAATGGAGCAAAAGTGCAACACATTAACTGGATGGCTGATCTCTCAGATAAGGGGTTAAGGCAATCGGCAGGAATGATGGTGAATTATCACTATTTGCTGAACAAAATTGTCAGTAATCATGAAGATTATTTTTCAGAAGGTAAAGTGTTTGCTTCGAGAGAAGTGAGGAATTTATTGGTTAAATAAAAAGCTATTTAGTTTTCCGGCCATCACCGTCCTTTGTGAGAGACAGTGATGAGACAAAAACTGGTTCAAGGATTAGCGTAGCGGTTCTTGGACCTTTTTGTTAATGTATATCGAAAATGTAAGCCTCTGTTGTTCGTAGCTTGAATTTAACTCAACCCCTAACCCCTTCTCTGAAAAATCAAAGAAGGGGAATTGATTCTACTTCAAAACTAAAAATTGATATATTAGAAATTTGTGTACTCCAGCCATTAATGTCTTCTGAGAGAGACAGTGATGAAACAAAAAATGTATATTGAAAATGTACGCTCTGTTGTTCTTAGCTTGAATTTAACTCAACCCCTAACCCCTTCTCTGAAAAATCAAAGAAGGGGAATTGATTTTACTTCAAAGCTAGAAATTGATATATTAGTAATTTGTGTACTCCAGCCATTAATGTCTTCTGAGAGAGACAGTGATGAAACAAAAAATGTATATTGAAAATGTACGCTCTGTTGTTCTTAGCTTGAATTTAACTCAACCCCTAACCCCTTCTCTGAA